>Ga0222653_1000041_pt1 | contig 79076 bp, 65 predicted proteins | sample AntAcemetagen419_FD_179856 | JGI IMG/M metagenome (GOLD analysis project Ga0222653, IMG submission 179856) | Saline water microbial communities from Ace Lake, Antarctica - #419 | ecosystem: Environmental > Aquatic > Non-marine Saline and Alkaline > Saline | place: Antarctica: Ace Lake...
ACTCGCTCCACTCATCCGGTCACGCCAGCCGAAGCCCGCCGGAGATGGTCCAGCGGACGAGGCGCTTCGAAAGTCGGACGCTGCATAAATCGCGCCAGCGTCCGGGGGAGGATTTATTGACGCTTACGCCAAGCCCACTAACACCGCGCCCGCAATCGCGAGCGCGACGCCCATCATCTTTCTCGGTGTCATGCGCTCTTTCAAAATCAGCCACGCGAGGAGGATGATGAAGACGGTCGACATTTGATTGTAAATCGCCGCTCGTCCTGCCGTGAGATATTTGAATCCGGCGATCCAGAACAAGGTCGCGAGGAAAGGCCCTAACAAAGCCATCGGAATCGTGTATTTCCAGGTGTCGCGACGCAGAAAGGCGAGCCCGGGCGTTTTCCCCTGACCGGTCACCATCGCAAACAGAGCAAGCGCCGCCGTCGCCACCACGAAGCGGAAACCCGCGATCCAGACGAGTGAACCTTCCTGAATGACATCGCGGACCATGAGAATCCCCACCGCCATGATGACATGCGCTCCCGCCGCGAGGAGGGTGCCGAAAACGAGATCGCGCGGCTCTTTGATTTCTTTCGTCTTCACCATCCCGACGAAAACACCGGAGACGACGAGCGCTCCACCGATCATTTCCCAGGCCGTGAGACCTTCACCGAACATGAGGAATCCGACGAAGGCGACCGACGGCGCGTAAATGCAATCCGCGATCGCCTGGAGGCTCGCCCCGAGTCGATTCAGCGCCGCGACAAACATCGTGTCCGCAATTGAAATCCCCAGCACCGCGCTCACGACGAGACGCAGCCAGGTCATGCCATCGTATTCCGGCCAGACAGGACCACCGACGAAGAGGAAGACGACTCCGAAGCCGAGAATCGCGACGAAGCTTTTGAAAAAGGTGAGCGGTAGCGGCGGGATCGAAAAGCCACTGATCCGCATCAGGATCACGGAAAACGACCAGAAGAAACCGGCGGCAAGGGCATAGAGATCTCCTGGCGAAAGCATTGCCGGAGAGATACGCGACTCACTCCTGAAGCGCACGGAATTTCCGTGTCATCGCTCCTGTCACTTCAGCGGGTTTTGAAACCAGACCACGTTCTTGCTCGCGTGACCGGCGATAAGAACGTCGAGATCGCCGTCGCCGTCCATGTCGACGGCTTGGGTGTCATAGCTCCCCTGGTCATGGCCAATGAAGTGAGCCGTAAAATTTCCGCCGCCATCATTCTCATACCACTTCGCAACGCCATCCGCCTCTTTGCCGCAGGTCACCGCATCGAGGTGGCCGTCGCCATTTAGATCCGCGATCGCGAGACTGTGGGGATAGGCGATTTCAGGATCGATTTCAACCTGCTCAAAGTCCGGCCCGCGAAACCAGAGGACGCCTTTTCCGTGCCCACGGGTCGCAAAGTAATCCATCGCCCCGTCTCTATCGAAGTCGCCGGGAATGATGTTTGACGCTCCAACTTCATTCTCCGCGAGGAGATGCTTCGTCCAGACGGCGGTCGCGTCCTCCGGCTGCTCCCACCAGGCGAACCATTGACCATTCTCAAAACCGTGGGTGCCTTTCGCGGCGCAGGCGATGTCGGGACGACCATCACCATTCACGTCGCCGAAGCCCATGTAGTGAGAGCCCCCGGGAGCATCACGATCCGTAAAGACGTGACGAATCCAGTTCGTCGCCTCGTGGGGATCCTCTGGCACTTCAAGCCAGGTGATCGACTCGGGGAAGTCCGTCGATTTTTCATCGCGCCCCGAATTGGCGATGAGGTCGAGTCTACCGTCCAGATTCACATCACCGGTGATGAGACAATGCGATCCGAGAATTTCGTCATCGACGGTACGATAGGTCCACGGCTCGCCGGAAAAAGGATCGTCAGGACATTCGAGCCAGAAAACCGTGTTGTTCGATCCGATAAAATCCATGTCGCCATCCCCATCGACGTCCATGAGGCAGCTGTGAATACACGCAGGGCGCGGCTTGTTCCGTGACTGCCCCGGCATGAAACGGTGCACCGTCACTTTCTTCCAATCCGGTCCCTGCAGAAGGACGACCTGACCATCGACGGAGGTGATCACGTCCATCTCGCCGTCGCCATCAAAGTCATTCGCTGAGACCCCATTGATCATCCCTTTCGCCGGGGGATGAATCGTGTGCTTTGCCCACTCTTCGGCGATAGCTTGCGAGGCGAAAAGGCACACAAGAGAAAGTAGGCGGATACGGAAATTCATCCAGAAATCTAGGACAGGAGGTTCGCTTCGCAATGAGCTCATAGAAGGACGCAGGCGGTCACTTTTGCCGCACAAAATCCGGCAACCGCCTGTCATCAAGATTTACGATTCTGACGTTCTTGTCGTTGCTCAACTTCGGTCCCGGTGTGCTGCGTCCGTTTTCGATCTGCGATTGGAGAAGGGCGACCATCTTCTGAACCTGTCCGGGATGCTCAGCGGCGAGGTTGTGATCCTCATTCAGGTCTTTGGACAGATCGTAAAGCTGGACGAAGGGGGACTTAAGAAGATCCGCTTCCGTCGGCTGCTTCCCGAAGGCATCCAGCGCCGCCCGCCAGGCGACTTCGGGAACCGGATCATTTCCCGCCCCGTTCTCCGAGTTCGCCGGCATCCCGCTGCACGGGCAGAGACAGAGCTTCCAGTCACCGTCGCGAACGACGAACTGAACGACTGACTTCATGACCAGATTTTTTCGCGTGCCCCCGGCATTCGCATCGTGCAGGAGATTCGCAAAGCTAATCGAATCCGGCGCTTCGTCCTCACCGAGTTCGACGTCTGCAATTTCCGCAAAAGTCGCCATGAGATCATTGGTGCCGACGAGCGCACCGCAGGTCGTTCCCGCTTTCGTCACCCCCGGCCAACTCACGATGAGCGGGACTCGGAGGCCTCCTTCGTAAACCGAGAACTTGTAACCGCGATGCGGACCGTTCGAGTGGTGGCCTCTTTCCTCGAGCTGACGAATCTGATTCGGGGTCGCCGCGAGAATATTGCCGGCATAGGGAGCGGGACCATGATCGGAGGAAAACATCACGAGCGTGTTCTCATCGAGCCCCTTTTCTTTCAGGGCGTCCATGACCCGCTCGACGGCGTGATCGACTTCCATGACGAAGTCGCCGTAGACGCCGAGTTCACTTTTGCCCTGCCAGTTCACCCCCGGACTTGTGGGCGTGTGAGGGGCCGTTAAGGCGAGGAAGAGAAAGAACGGCTTCTCCGCGTTCTGCTTGCTGAGGTAGGATTCCGATTCGGTGTAGAAGGTTTCGAGGACTTCATGATCTTCGAAATCCCGGGCGGCAGGACCGACGCGGTTGAACGCGCTCCATCCTTTCTGTGCCGTGATTTCCCCCTGCCAGACATTGTTGCGGGCGAAGGCATAGGGATACATGTCAAGCGAGCCGGGAAGGATGAAGCTCTCATCGAACCCGAACTGCACCGGGCCGTAGCGGAGCGGTTTGGAAAAATCGACATTGGTCAGTCCCTGCGTTTCGCCATCGAGCGTTTCCATCGTCGTGCCGAGATGCCACTTCCCGACGTAGCCGGTGTCGTAACCAGCCCGCTTCAGAAGTTTACCCAGCGTGAACTTCTCCGTGTCGGGGCGGGGACCGCAGAATCCCCAGGGGCCATTCGTGACCGGCGAGGCGAAACGCCAGTTGTATCGGCCTGTCATGATCGCCTGCCGTGTCGGACCGCAAACGGAGGCATTGACGTGAGCATCGGTGAATCGCACGCCGCTCGCAGCGAGGGCGTCGATATGGGGCGTCTCGATGAGACAATCATCGCCGCCATAACAATTCACGTCACCGATCCCGAGATCGTCAGCGAGGATGAAAACGATGTTTGGCTTCTCTGCAGCCTGGAGCAGCGAGAAGACAGATAGAAAAAGAAAAGTAAGGAGTCTCATGTCGGTAAGGTGGGGCTGCTAGTTCTCTCCGAGCCACTGACACGCATTTGCGAGTACCTGAATCACCTGAGGCTGCTTGAAGACCGGATAGGTCTCATGTCCGGGGCGGAAATAGAATACTTTGCCTTCACCGATGTTCCACACCATCCCGGCGCGGAAGCGTTCGCCCAGTTCCCAGTTCTCTTCAAAAATCACCTCGTCGGGGGCGGGCACGTGAAAGGGCTCGTCATACATCTCCGTCTGCGCGATCTGGAAAGTTGCGGGGAGACCTTTCGCAATCGGGTGTCCGGCGTCTTTGACCGTCACCCTGCTCGGTTCGCCATCGGGGCGGTAGGCGGGGAAGCAGCAATTGGGCAGGTGGACGAGGGCTTCATAGTTTGTTTTGTTCAGCTTATAGGCAAACCAGGCTGGAGTGAGTTGACTCCCGTAAGTTGGAACGGTGCGTGGTTTCGGCGGGGCGACTGGCGTAAACTTCATCAGCTTCCCCGGGTCGTGCTCGGCGAAATGTTTCTTCGCGTCTTCCATCGCGCGCCAGTTCATCGCCTCCATGAAGGGACTCGCAAAGTGCGCCGAATGGAGAGCGATCAAATCGAGATCGCCGGAGAGAATCTGATCGAGGATCCGCGTGATGTTTTCTGTGGTCACTTCGTCGTGCCTGACATGCCCCCACCAGATGAGGACGTCGGCCCACTCCAGATCGTTCAGTCCCTGGCCCGGATCATCGAGCGCAACGGAGCGAATTTCGAGGTCGTCCTTCGCGGCCTCGAGCTGCTTCGCAATCTCGTTGCCGAGGTAATTGTCATAGGCCTCCGCCTGCCGCTCCTGTCTTTCGTCCCAAACGAGAACGTGGACGGGATCTGCTTTAACATCGAATGGGCTCGCAAAGAGCGCGGCGAAAAGGATCGGAATTATTTTCATGTCAGGGGTTTTCGTTTTCGTAAAGTTGTCTAATTTCTTCCGCGGTGAGCATTTGATCAAAAATCGAGACCTCATCGATGCGGCCATTAAAATGTCGAATCTGTCGTGAATTGTGAGGCGGTGGACTCCAGTTGCCGATCTCAGCATTTCCGATCCGCAAAGGAACGACGCGTTGAACCTGAACCGATCCTAACACCTCTCCATCACGATATTGCGTGACGGTTCCGGCCTCACCATCGTACACCGCCGCGAGTTGCATCCACCTTCCAAAGTCGGAAGGCTGCATCACGAAAGGGGCACGGGAATTGTTCTCCGGCCCGGAACGGCCATTCCAAACCGCCAATTCGATATAACCATCCCGATGGATCTGCCAATGAAGTGCCCCGCGACGATCCCATCCGTCGCTGAGCAAGAGGGAGTGAAAGAGGTTATCGAATCCATCGATCCTCACTGAAGCCACCAGAGTCATCGACCTTGCTTCGCCGGGAACCATGATTCGAACCCTATCACTTGGTCGCTTGAAATCGAGAGCACCTTTGTCAGGCCAGCGGCCTTTGCTCCACTGCGCCCCGATGATCGCCCCTTTGAGGCCTTCATCTCGCTGTGAAGATCGATTGGAAAGGCTCCTTGGAAAATCCAATTCCGGCTCGAAATCATAGTGAGCGACCAATCGGGAATCACGTCCCAATGCCTGCGATGACTCGAGCCAGCGGCCATAACCGCTCTCCTGCAGGGCCTGTGACCGGCTTTCCATTTCTGAGTGGCTGAGGAAATTCGCATCGCTCACCTCAATCTCAGAAGTCCCACCGTCCGGTCTGACGAGGCTCCCTTCCCCGGCGTTAAGTTCACGCCCCTCGCCGAGGCGCCGATCGCTGTCCGGTGTGAACAATTCGACCTTGCCATCAAAGACGTGGACGGCGGTTCCGGTTTCTAAGTCCACTTCCATTCCGAAGGAGGTTCCCAGGTCAACCAATTCAAGTTCCTTCGTCGTGATCGTGAAACCATGAGCATGATGCGGGACCTGAGCCTGCAATTTACCGTGATGCAGGATACCGCCATTTTCGGAAACGAGTTCCAGTTCTGCCGGAGCTTCAAGGATGACCGAAGCGCCGCTGTAAAATTCCAATTCGACGGTCCCCTCCGTGAGGGTCCACCGCCCGGGCGCGAGGGCATCCCCGGAGCGAAGTCGCTGATCTTTCCACTGCGCTTCGACCGACCGCGTCAGAACCGCAACGCCGGGATCAAAGCCCGGCCCCGGAACTCTCATTTCATTTGATTGATCCGGTCGTATCCAGAAAAGGAAGAGCCCCGAAGCCAATACGGTGACAGCTGCCGCCATTACCCACACTTCCGCCCGCAATCGCCGAATCGTACGCCCCTCTCTGGAATCTTTATCCACACTCGAAGTGAAGGGAACTCCGGACGAGGCATAATATCGAAGATCCGAATCGAGCATCCGGTGTTCCAGTAACTGCCGCCGCAATTGGACGTCGCCCCGCATCTCGTTTTCCAACTCCGCGAACTCCTCTTCGTTGAGAGTGCCGGAGCAATAGCCATCAATCAGATGCTGCTGTCGGTTCTCCTGATTCATACGGTTCCTTTCCATCGCTCCTCTGAAAGGGAAAGCTCAATGCAGCGGTGCAGGCTTTTTCGAATCCTTGCCAGCGCCTTGTACAGTCCGGTCGGCGTTCGGCCAACACGTGTCGCCGCATCTTTGATGGAGATGCCATCCCCATAGGATACCCGAACCAGTTCGCGCTGCGCTGGCCCCAATTTCGCGAGGCACTCCTGCAAAGCGCGCTGGCGTTCCAATTGATCAGTCGCGATCTCTTCCGCTTCAGCGGCGAGAAGTTCGTAGATATCTTCACTGAAGACGAGTCTGTCGGTGGCTCGCTTTCTCCGATAGTTCAACACTTCGTAGCGCGCGATCATGAAGGCCCAGTCGATGAACTTCGACCCGGGACGGTCAGGATCGAACTGATCAAACTTCCGCCACATCACAAGGCTCGCCTCCTGCATCACTTCGTCGACGCCCTCCCAGGTTGGCAGCAACGAAGTCACAAAGGCCCGGACATTTCCCTCGTAGCGAGAGAAGAGCCGGACGAAATCTTCGTGGTTGGGATCGGAGGCAGCCATTTTTACTCAATTAGAGCCTAGATTATGAATGGTGTTCTGGATTTCACCGACGACGGGTTCTCCGGTTAGTCCCCTCAAATTATATTCGATCGACATCTGCCAGACCGGCTTCATTCCATCAATCGCGAGGCGGAGTGTTTTGCCATCCTCTGAGACCGTGGCCTGAGTCACCGCGTGCGATCTTTCGTCGAAGTGCTTCGAACCGTATTTTTCGGTCCGCTCCAGTGCCCAGCTTCGCACTTCGAATTGTGCGGAGGTATCAGTGATCGACTTTCCCTCAAGCGGGTCGGAAAAGGTGAGATCAATCCCGCCTTGATGAGCTTTTATCCCGATCGGTAAATATGCCGGTTTGCCCGTCGCCCGAACTCGATAGAATCCGCCCGGTAATTGCATTTGCGCCGTGCCCCACGCTGACATTCCGCAGAGGTAGAAATGCCCGTCCCCGGGATGAAATCGACCCCGCATCGTGCCGGTCGGAAAATCCGGAATCGGCAAGGCACAGAGTCCACCCTGCATTTGTCCATCGAGCGTTTCATGAGGTACAATCTCGAGGCGGCCCTGCCCGTAGGAAAGGTGGAGCAGCTTGCCGTTCAATGCGCCCCAGGCGGGACTATCGATCCAGAGCAGCTCCGCCGGTGAGCGATCAAAGCCCTTGTCGACCCAGCAAAGTGGCAGCTCCATCGCAGAATCGGAACTCTCCTCCGGGGCGCCGTAGCTCCACATATTCCCGTAAAAGTTGTCCCCGGGAACGACATGATTGATGCGGTTCATCGGGTTCCAATGACCTTCCTGATCGGTCACAAAAAAAGTGCCGTCCGGATTGCGGCAGACTCCATTCGCGGCCCGGAATCCATTCGCGAGGATCTCGGTTTTCGCTCCGTCAGCACTTACCTTCAGTAACGTGCCATGATGTGCGACAAGGGGAGTGCGAGCATGCCGGGCACTCTTGGCGTAGTAGAGATTGCCTACTTCATCTGCCTGCAATCCCATCGCAAACTCATGGAAGTGGTCAGTGACTTGATGGTCGCTGTTGAAGTTCTCGTAGAAATCGGTTTCACCGTCGCTGTTGAGATCGTGGAGCCTGACAATCTGATCGCGACAGGATACAAATATATCGTCGCCGATCAATTTGACCCCGAGCGGTTGAAAAAGGCCGGAGGCGATGCGCCGCCACTTTGTTGTCGTGCCTGCCTCGTCCGTGATGCCATCCACCCGCCAGACATCGCCATCCCAACAGCAAAGGATTGCTGCGCTGCCATCTGGTGTGAAATCGATTCCGCTGGCACGAAGTCGACTCTTCCATGGGTTGCTGGCCGGCATCACAAAACTGTCCCATTGAAAAGCCCCGGCCTGGCCACCCCGAATCACAGGGGACTCAAGGATTTCTGGCCACTGAGCGGGGCCGCCCTGAGTGAGGCTTTCCAAATCCAACGGAGCGACGCCGTTCTCTGAGCCAATCGAAAAAGCCAGATCAATCGGCGTCGTCGTTGACGGAATCGTCGCCACGACGAAACCGTCGGATTCCTTCGTTTCGATCACGGATTTGACCCTGGTTCCCGCATTGGCAAGACGCAGGGTCAGATCGCGATTTGATTTCCCGACGTTCAAGTGTCTGACAAAGCTACCATCCGTCGCGAGAGTATGATGTTCGAGGATCGCGGTATCGCCAACGGTGTAACTCATCACCACGTCATCACCGTGTTTATAGGTCCCCTGATAGTGAGCCCACTGCCGCGGAAGCGGCCCATAGCGTCTTCCATCAAGCCCTGTAAAACGGAGATCCTCGAATCCTCCCGTTTCCGGATTGGCCCAGCCCGGGCCGTCTTCTGTTTCAAAGACCGGCTCACCGACTGTCCGGGGCCGAACCACATGTCGACCGTTGAAATTGATTCCCTCCCAGTCGATGAATCCTTCGCCGCGCCACATGCCGGCGACGCGAAGTGTGTCGTGCTCAAAAGCGGACCATGCTTTGCCCGCACTCACCCCGCCGGGGCCGTTGTCGAGGCGGATGCCGATCGCTTTGTAGGCAATGTTCGCACCGGGGGCGATATCGTCTGGCTTCCCGCCTTTCGGTAGCCCCATGCCCCGGTCGGTCGCATTGGCCAGTTCAAACGTGCCCGTCAAAAAAGGGCCGTAGTTCATTTCCTTCCACGGCTCGCGCTTTACCGGCGCAGGGCCGGGATCGGTTCCTTTCGGCAAACCGGCAAGGTAGGCTTTTGTCACCTCAAAGAGTTGCGTTGGATTGTGTTCCTCCAAATAGTGATCACGGATGTAGTGAATCACCGCATACTTTTCGCGCGGCGTCAGTTGCACCTGCGGCACCATGAGACGCCATCCGCGTGTCAGGGTCTGATACATCGTGTAGGGATCAGAACCATGCTGAAATTTGCCTTCACCGAAGCGGAGGGAGTTGGGAATGGATCCGGGAAAATTAAGGTCGCCATGGCAGTTGTGACAGACCTGCTGGTAAACCTGCTCCCCCAGCGCGAGGACCTCTTTCGACGAATTCCGGATCAACTTCCGGTGATCAATCTTTGCCTCGTAATCCGGAAGTGCGGACTCAGGTAGCAACATCTCACCCGGGGGAAGGTCCGCATCCTGCGCGACAAGAGGCAAACTGATTCCGAGAGCAGCAAAGAGAGGAACAAGGCGAAACGAGAGAAGCATACCGGGGATACTGCGTGCCATAGAAAAATTGCCCACTCTTTTTTGTAGGGTCAGATGCGCTTTCCAGCCCCGGTAAGTCTTATTGCTCAAGATCCTTCAAGACCGCCTCATGCAGCGCCGTCAATTCGGCGACCAGTTCAGGCCTTTCCGCAGCGTAGTCCTTCACTTCCGGTTCCTCGTCGGTGAGACGATGCAGGCTCGCTTTGATCACCTTCTGCGTTTTTTTGTTCAGCGAAACGATGAGCTTCCATTCGCCCCGGCGTAATGCCCAACCATTGGACCAGCCAAAATGTAAAACCTCGTGTCCACTCTTGGCATCTGCATCATCAATCAAAGCTTTCACGCTGTGCCCGTCGAGCTTCGAAGCATCCGCTGCCTGCTCAATCCCACAGAAATCGAGCACGGTCGGAAACCAATCCATCACCGTGACGATCTGGTCGCGAGTCTCTCCCCGGGGGACCTTCGCGGGATAGCTCAGGATCGCCGGCACCCGGACTCCGCCCTCAAGGTAGTCCCCTTTGTGACCGGCCCATTTCCCGGTGTATCCACCGCCTCCGAAGGCGCTGTAATAATGTCCCTTCGGGTAACCGCTCGCGTGGTTGTCGACTGAGATGCCCTTGTTGTCTTCTTCCGAGTGGCCGTTGTCACTCATCATGATGACGATGGTGTTTTCTCTCAAGCCGGTCTCGTCGAGCTTCTTCATGACGCGCCCGATGTGATCGTCGACTGACGAGATGACGCGGGCATAAGCCTGACGGGGCATTTCGAGATCAGCGTAGTCGTTCCTGTATTTGTCGATCGGTTGCTCGGGGTAGTGGGGGATATTAAAGGCCACGGTCATGAAGAAGGGTAACTCTTTGTTTTCATCGATATAGTCCACCGCCTTTTCGATCATCATGTCAGGGTAGTATTCCTCAGGCCGGAAGATCTCTTCATTGCCGTCGTACAAGTCGTGGTAGCCCTCACCGTGGAGGAAGTAGTGACGGTAGTTGTCGATGAAGCCTGACAAGTGACCAAAATAGGTCTCAAAGCCCTGATCGAGCGGCCCATGACCAACCTTCGCACCGAGATGCCACTTCCCGAAAAGAGCCGTTCGGTACCCCGCTGACTGGAGAACCTCGGCCAGCGTCACCTCTGAGGTGGCCATGTTCGTGTTTTCACGGTCGCTCCCGTGACGATCGCCCTGCGTCCAGCCGGTGACCCCGCCGCGTTCAGGATGCCGCCCCGTGAAAAGCGAGGCGCGGGCCGGACAACAATACTTGTGCGCGTAGGCCTGAGTGAATCGAATTCCTGTCGCGGCCAGTTCATCCATGTGCGGCGTCTTGAGATCCTTCGCTCCATAACAATTCAGATCCAGCGTGCCCTGATCATCGGTGAAGAAGATCACGACATTGGGTTGATCGGCGATCCCCCGTGCGGATTGAAGCGCCGCGAACACAATGATCAGGCAGAGAAGGAGAGGGAATACAGGTCGAATCATAGGGTTGTCTTTCATTCTAATTAGTTGGGTTTCTTGCTTTGCTTTTCCTGGGCGTTCTTGAAATTGTCTCCATTCGTTCCGAAGGGAATGATCGTGTAGGAATCGTCAGTCTTTCGAATCTTCATGAAGGCCTCGAGGTCCTTTTGAAGTCGTTCACGACTCTCAGAATGAGCATTCGAGTCCTCCACTAACTCCATACTGTAGCGCGACTCATTACTCGTTGTTGGAACATCGTAGAAGCGCCCGTCCTCATGGAGTCGAAAGCGCTGATCACGTACAAAATAGACCTCACCTTCAAAAGCCATTGCGTAGGAATTTCGATCCTCTCCCTCTGTGCCGAGAAGGTTATGCGACAGATCCATTCCGTCGACGTCGTGCTCCATCGAAATGCCCGCCATCGATGCCAGCGTAGGCAACACATCCATCAAGGTGATCATTGAATCTATCCTTCCCGCCGGAATCTTCCCGGGCCACTTAGCAATGAAAGGAACGCGTGTCCCCGCTTCGTTCATCGTCCGCTTTCCTCCTTTTAGATGAAAATCGCCCAACCGGCTTGTGAGGTTCCCACCTGTTCCGTTGTCCCCGGTGAAGATCACAATCGTGTTATCCGTGAGGCCCAATTCCTCTAATTTTTCGATCAACTGACCGACTACTTTATCCATGTGATAGACCATGTGCCCAACGGTGCGCTCTTTTGTTCCGAGGTCCTCAGGATAGTTCACCTCCGCCGGGGTCATATCTCCCGGCGGAGTCACTAGCGGGGTGTGAATCAAATTCATCGGGAAATAGGCTAGGAAGGGCTGCTCCCGGTTCTTCGCCATGAATTCCATGAGGAACTCGCCGTGAAAATCCGGCCCAAAGACTTTCTCATCGTGAACGACGTGCTTTCCATTCTCCCAATGATGAGGCCCGTAATAACGACTCGGCCGTTCTCCGTCCCAATTCTGCACCCAGAGGCAATGCTCATCGAATCCGTGCGAAGTGGGTTGGTCCGGGTATCTTTGAAAATCACCGAGATGCCACTTCCCCGCGATCGCCGTCGCATACCCCGCTGACTGGAAAACGTCGCCGAAGGTCTTCAGCCGCACTGGCAGGCGATTGCTCTGCTCTGGATCATCGGGGCTGTCGAGCCGCTCGAGAAATCCGGAACGATTTGGGTAGAGCCCCGTCAATATCATTGCCCTCGTCGGCGTACACACCGGGGTGGCATAGGCGTGATCGAAGAGCGCGCCCTCCGTCGCCATTCGATCCAGATTTGGCGTCGCGTAAGCGGTGTTCCCATAGCAAGCCAGGTTTTCCGCCCCAAGGTCATCCGCCATGATGAGTAGAATGTTAGGGGGCTGCGCAATGCCCATGGAGGCAGTCAATAAAGAGAGCGACACGATGAATTTTATGGGAGTCAATTTCATGATTATTACTTAACAAGATCGGTTCCCACAATAGCCCTGAACTGCTCGGTCAGTTCAGCGACCCGTTCGGGCTCTTCGTTCCACTGATCCTTCGTCTCACCAACATCTTTCTCCAAATCAAACAGATATCCCTGACCTGACACTTCCTTCACCCGCTCCTCCCCATGACCAAAGACAATTTTCCACTTTCCGCAGCGCATCGCAAAAGCTGAACTTGAATGATGTATTATCGGTGGCCGTGCCGAAACAGCCTCCCCCAACAGAGCCGGAAGCATGCTCACACTGTCCTCCCCCGCGCCCTCCGGCAAAAGCTCCCCGACGAGATCCGCCATCGTCGCCAACAAATCCGTCAGACAAAACGCATAATCACTCGTCGTGCCCGCTGCTACCCGCCCCGGCCAGCGCACCATAAAGGGCACCCGGTGGCCGCCCTCCCACACGCTTCCCTTCATGCCCCGCAGGGTCCCCGCCGACTGGTGGCCATTTGTCATCGTCGCTGTCCCCTCCGGCTTTCCCACTTCCAACGATCCCGCGAGCGGCCCGTTATCACTCGTCACAATGACGAGCGTATTGTCCTTCATCCCGGCTTTCTCAATCGATGCGTCGATCTGACCCACGGCCCAATCCACCAACCAGACCATGTCTCCCCGCGTCCCTGCCTCCGACTTTCCCAGCGCAAAATTAGCCGTAACATGTGGCGAATGCGGTGAGGACAGCGGCAGGTAAAGAAAGAACGGAGCCTCGGTCGACGACGCGTGGTGATTCGCAATGAAATCCACCGCCCTCTTCGTGAAACTCACATCGACGGTCTCGTTCACCCAGTCCGGCGCCGCCATTCCGCTCCGCCAGCTACCTGCTGGATTGCGATAGCTCGCCTCCTCCATGTTCAGCATTTTCCTATTCTCGATAAAACAGAAAGGCTCCTGATCCGTCGAGCAGCCGGCAGTGTAGTAGGCTTCGTCAAATCCCAGATCCTCCGGGCCCCCAAAGATCCGCGCAGAGAAATCAATACTCTCTCCCACCTCCCGATCCGGCAGGGGATTTCCCTCCCAGGGCAGCGGTCTATCAAAATCGACTGATCGTCCCTCCTTTGCGGTAAATCCCAATCCGAGATGCCATTTGCCGGAAATCGCCGTGCGGTAGCCTGCACCTTTTAGAAACGAGGCCAGTGTCGTCTGCCCGGACTCGATCAGCGGTGGCTCCCAGTTGAAAAATACGCTCTTCTTCAATCGCGTGCGCCAGCAGTATCTTCCCGTTAGCAACCCATACCGCGAAGGAGTGCATACCGAATCTGCCGAATGCGCATCCGTAAATCGCATTCCCTCCCGCGCGAGCCGGTCGATATGGGGCGTCGGAATCCGCGATTCCGCATGGTAACAACCCACATCCCCGTATCCCAGGTCATCCGCAAAAATTAGAACGATGTTGGGCCGATCAGCTTGCGCATGGCCCGCGCTCGCAAGGAAACAAACGAGAAGATAAAGAACGAATCTCGACATCGAATTAGTTTTTGAGATTCTTCGCAGCCATGCGCTTTGCTCTTTCTTCCAGTAGTCGGTCGTATACCGGATTTCCCGTGCGTGGATTGTCTCCGATATCAGACCGAACATCGCCCATCGACTCCTGCAGCTCAGTGAGCCTCTTCTTCAAGGCTTCAACCCGCTCACTGGATCCGGGGTCATCGGCGAGATTTTTCATCTCGGCGGGATCGCTCACCAAATCATACAGCTCCCAATAATCTATCCCGTCAAAGTGGATCAATTTCTCGCCGGCCGTCCGGATCCCGAAATGCGCCGGAGTCTCAAAATGTGAGAAATAGTAGCGGTAGTAAAAAGCATCCCGCCAATTCGAGACCTGTTCCCCTTTGAGAAGGGGCACGAGCGACTCTCCCTGCATGTCCTCAGGCACGGAGCTCCCCACCAGATCAAGAATCGTTTCAGGATAATCGAGATTGAGGACCAGTTCTTCGGAAACGCTCCCGGGCGCAACCACTCCCGGCCATCTCACTAACAAAGGCACTCGAAGCGATTCCTCGTAGATGAATCGCTTGTCGTAGAGACCGTGTTCACCGAGGAAGAATCCCTGATCAGCCGTGTAAATCACGACGGTGTTTGCCGCGAGGCCCGACTCATCGAGATAGTCAAAGACCTTTCCCAGATTGTCATCGATCCCCTTCACGCAGCGGAGGTAACGTTTCATGTATTCCTGATAAACGAAGCGCCGTCGCTCAGGGCCTTCGGGCATGGCCTTTATCTCTTCATTGAAAAAGGTGTGAGGTGATCTTCCCGCGATTTCCTGAGTGGACTGATCCACGGCAGGAGACCGTCCCGTTCCGCTGTCCATCAGGTTTGCCGGTTCCGGGATTTCGACATCGGCGAGATAATCATCATAGAGGTGAGCATGCTCCCAGAGATCGTGTGGTGCTTTATAGTGCAGCATGTAAAAGAACGGTCTCTCTGCGTCGCGAGTGTTGCGAAACCAGTCGAGCGCCTTCTTCGTGATAATGTTGGTCGAGTGCCAGCCTGCATAGGCCGTCCGCTTGCCCTTCATGACAATGCCGGAGGGATCCTCGTCGCCCATCTCGACGAACTCCGTGTCATGATACTTTCCCTGTCCAGGAAGAATCGCCCAGTGATCGAATCCCACAGGGTTCGTGTGGAGGTGATACTTTCCAACAAAGCCGGTTTGGTAACCATGAGCCTGCATCAATTTAGGTAAGGTCGGCTGACTCTGGTCAAGTCCGGTGAATTTGTAGACTCCGTTGAGATGGGAGTATTTCCCCGTCCAGATCACGGCCCGACTTGGCGTGCAAATCGAGTTGGTGACAAACGCGTTCGTGAATCGCATGCCTTCAGCACTGAGCCTATCGAGATTCGGCGTCGGAGCGGTTTCCGCGAAACGCCCCCCGTAGGCGCTGATGGCATGCGCGGCATGATCGTCCGACATGATGAAGAGGACGTTAAGCGGCTTGGCCTGACCAAAGCCAGAAAGGAAGATCAAGACGGCTGTCAAAACCACGAGTCGAAGTTGTATCATGCGGGGATACTACCAATTTCCATTCAATTGCCCGCCTGAATCACCAATTAATCACGCCCTTCTGATTTTCCAACATGAAGGCAAACCTCATCGAGGCCGAAGCCAGGATGAAAACGCCGATTTCATTCTTCACTTTTCTTCTTCAAAAGATTTAAAATCAGAGCCTTATGAATATCCCCCGTCTCATTCTCACGATCATTGTCACGGCCGTGGTGCTCTACCTGAAATAGTACCTGAAATAGGGGTCAATCGACATGTTTCAAGTTTCTCCATTCCGATATTTCGTCTGCCAAATCTCTGCCATCCATCTCCTCAAACCTGGAGAGATAGCCTGTCCCTCCCGAGAATTCCGCTGGCGATCCCGGATCACCCCGAGCACCTCAAACTTGGCAACGGCAACGGCCCATTTCAAAAACTCAGTGCCCCGGTCCCAATCGCCACTTTTCTTCCAAAGGACAATGTTCGTCCGTTGCAGCGCCTCTTTCGCCTCTTCACCATGACCCAGCGAGGCACGGCAGTATCCACGCAGAGCCGTCTGACTCTCGGTGAGAGCGCGGACAAATTCGTCGTCAGGATTCGATGGGGTGGCGTCAGGCATGGAGGGGGTTCACCCTGTCACTCCAGTGAACTGATTTCAGGTTACATCTTTTTTTGAGAGCAGTCTGTCCCTTTCCCGGCACGAAGCCCATCTGCTGAAAATATCCCGTCCCTCATGATACTGAAACGGTGCCTCGTTACTTTCTACCGATCCGGCCCCGTGCGAACGATCTTTTCCCTTTCAGAGTCAAATCGGCACGCTTACGGTGACAGAGTTCCGCTTTTTCCAGGGTAAGACCACGAGACCGCCCTCTCATTGAGCGATATTTCCCGGTCGATTCCAGACACGCAGCGACCACCCTTTACACCTCAATTTTCCATGTCAGAAGACTCAAAAAACACGACCCCTTCCTCTTTCGGATTTCCAAAATCAACGCCGAAGAACCTTCAGGCCGAGATCGAAAAGCTGATCCCTAAGGAATTCCATGAACGGGCGATTGTCATCTTGCGCGACAACGAAAAACAAAGCCTCCGTGACACCCTTCTCGCTCAGCCTTACAAGCTCGCGCCAGGGATGGTCGCGATGTTGCTGAAAAACTACTATTCTCACGGATGTGACACCACCACGATCCTCGAGAAAGCGGCGCAACTCTCGGAGCTGATCAAGAAAGGCAAATAGGAGCACCACGCAGCGAAGTGGAACCAAACCCCTCCATAAGTACTGCAAAGTAGGATGGGTTGCGAACCCGTCAGCAGAGGCAAAGGCCATATCTCGCAACGCTCAAAAGTGGGGCCGCACCGCTTCGTGCGCGAACACAAAGTCTCGGTATGCTGACGGAGCGAGCTCCTACCGTCACACTGCGGCCGGCTCGATCACGAACAAGGACTGGTGGCCTGCTGACTACGGACACCGCGGCCCACTTTTCATCCGCATGGCGTGACACAGTGCAGGAACCATCGCATCACTGATGGTCGCGGCGACGCTTCGCAACCGACTCAAGCGCACCACTATTCATCGTGATCCTGCGGGATCACTCGGGTCATGATGATCGGGTCTTCCAGATTGAAATACTCACCAAATTCATCAACATGCTCAGCCAGTTCAGGCCCATCGAAAAAGACGGCACTTCGAGAATGACCACTCCCTTTCATTTTACCCACCAAATCCTCTTCTTCGAGAAGAGATTCGTAGCTCTCAAGCTCACCTGTATCCCAAAGCAAAACGGAGTCAGGACTCACGATTTTGAAGGCACCAAAAAGAAAGCCGGCTTCCTCCTCACCTTCCTCGTCTGGATTTAGCGAGATGAAACCTTTCTCGGCGTCATCCGGCGTGCGTACCGCGTTGAACCTCCCCTCTGACTTGACGAATTGGTCATTCTCCCATTCAAGCCAGGCGAAATGACCGTGCCCCGACTTATCAAAGGCAATATGGAAAACGCCCTCTCCCAATTTCCAGGTCCCCTCCAACTCAGCTTGGAGAGAAGCCTCTGTTTCCGCCGCTATCGGGGTGAGCGTGTGAACTCTGCCGCAGGAACCGAAGAACAAAGAAGCAGCAACTAGAGATAGAAAGGCGAGTCGGTTCATGGTCCGATAAAACCTGATAACCTCCTTCGGGGCGAATCAATAAAAACGATTCAACCATCAATTAAAACAATGATCAGCTCATCCCACCTTTACCCTGGCGATCAAAGCGGTCACCATTTCTACCTGCCGTTTAAGCTTCATTGAGTAAGAAGATTCTGCGTAGAATCAGACCGCTATGAATATCCCCCGTCTCATTCTCACGATCATTGTCACGGCCGTGGTGATCTACCTTTTCGACTTCCTCTACCATGGCATCATGTTAGGGCAGTCCTACAAAGACACCGCCGAAGCATGGCGCACGGAAGAGGAAATGATGAAACGCATCCCGCTCCAGGCCGCGTGCTACTTTCTCGTCGCGATTGGATTCTGTACAATCTGGGCCTTCGGCTTTGGAGGGAAGGGAATTAAGTGCGGAGCCATTTTCGGATTTTTTCTCGGCCTCATGGGAACCGGGGGAATGCTCATCAATTTCGTCTTCGTCCCCATTCCGGATCAGTTCATGATCCCATGGGCGCTCGGAGGAATTCTTGCCAGCGTCATCGCCGGAGTCGTCACTTCCGCAGTTTATAGGCCGAAAAAGACGCCGGAGTAAAGTGGGCGGCATCATCGATTAGATACCGAATCAAGTTCTTGACTTAGTCCAGAATTTGAATATAATGTGCTCCGATGAAAGACCCCGCTGAACAACTTCGCGAAAACGGACTCCCCGTGACAGCTCAGCGCATCGCGATTCTCGCTGCGGTTGCAAAGCTCCCGCACAGCACTGCCGATACCATCGCTGAAGAAGTCCGCTCCAACATCGGGACGATCTCTAAACAAGCGGTTTATGATGCACTGAGCACCCTCTCACTGAAGGGACTCATCAGACGCATTCAGCCGGCGGGATCTCCTGCTCTCTACGAAGCGCGGGTCGGCGACAATCACCACCACGTCATTTGCCGAACCTGCGGGACGACCGCTGACGTTGACTGCGCGGTCGGCGAAAGGCCCTGCCTCAACGCAGCCGACGATGCCGGATTCAAAATCGATGAAGCCGAAGTCATTTACTGGGGCACCTGCCCCGGATGCCTCGCCTCAAGTTAACTCTTTTTCCGATACCAATCGTAATCTAAAAACCCATAAGTCTAGAATGATGAAAAAACCCACCAACACCCAACGCCCAACCACCGTGAAGGGCGGCATGTCCCGAACAAGGCAACTCGGAGCCCCGTGGCTCATCGCGGCCTCCCTCGCCGTTTCACTCAACGTGTCCTACCTCGACGCGCAGGACGCAGCACACCCGGCGGGTAGCATTGAAGATTGCCCCGTCATGGGCAAACCGGCGAGCCCCTACCGACACACCGCGGCCGGCTCGATGACGAACAAAGACTGGTGGCCGAATCAGCTCAATCTCGCGATTCTCCACCAAAACTCCGCGAAGAGTAATCCCCTCGGCGAGGACTTCGACTACGCTGAAGAGTTCAAGAAGCTCGACCTCGAGGCGCTCACGAAAGACCTCACCGACCTCATGACCGATTCTCAGGATTGGTGGCCCGCTGACTACGGACATTACGGTCCATTCTTTATCCGCATGGCCTGGCACAGTGCCGGAACCTATCGTGTCACCGACGGTCGCGGCGGTGCCTCCGACGGCACGCAGCGATTCGCTCCGCTCAACAGCTGGCCGGACAACGGAAACCTCGACAAAGCGCGCCGCCTCCTCTGGCCGATCAAACAAAAATATGGCCAGAGCATCTCCTGGGCTGACCTCATGATCCTCACCGGCAACGTCGCTCTCGAGTCCATGGGCTTTGAAACCTTCGGCTTCGCCGGCGGTCGTGCCGATGTCTGGGAGCCTCAGGAAGACATCTACTGGGGAGCAGAAACCGAGTGGCTTGGCGACAAGCGCTACTCCGGAGACCGCGATCTCGAGAATCCACTCGGTGCGGTCCAGATGGGATTGATCTACGTGAATCCCGAAGGTCCTAACGGAAACGCTGACCCGCTCGCGGCAGCTGTCGATATCCGCGAAACCTTCGCCCGCATGGCGATGAACGATGAAGAAACCGTCGCGCTCATTGCCGGTGGTCACACTTTTGGAAAAGGTCATGGTGCCGCTCCTCCTGAAGGCAACGTTGGACCTGAGCCGGAAGCGGCTCCGCTCGAAGCACAGGGATTCGGTTGGATGAATACCTTTGGAAAAGGAAATGCCGAAGACACGATCACGAGTGGTCTCGAAGGTGCCTGGACGAGCACCCCCGCGGTCTGGTCTCACTCTTACCTCTCAAACCTCTATGCCTTTGATTGGGAGCTGACGAAAACACCTGCCGGTGCCCAGCTTTGGATTCCAAAAGATGGAGCCGCCGCCGGAACCGTTCGCGATGCTCACGTTCCAGGCAAGGCTCATGCTCCGATTATGTTCACGACAGACCTCGCTCTCAAAGAGGATCCTGAGTATGCCAAGATCACGAAGCGCTTCCTTGAGAATCCTGATCAGTTCGCCGACGCCTTCGCACGAGCGTGGTTCAAGCTCACGCACCGCGACATGGGACCAACCACGACCTACCTCGGCTCCCTCGTTCCCGAGGAGGAGCTGCTCTGGCAGGACCCGGTTCCCGCTGCGGACTACGAGATGATCAATGACGCTGACGTCGCCGATCTCAAGGCCAAGCTCCTTGGCTCCGATCTCACGATTTCCCAGCTCGTCTCGACCGCCTGGGCCTCCGCCTCAACCTTTCGCGGGAGCGACAATCGCGGTGGTGCCAATGGTGCCCGGATTCGCCTCGCTCCTCAGAAAGACTGGGCTGTGAATCAGCCGGAAGAACTCGCCAAGGTCATCTCCTCCCTCGAAGCAATTCAGGAAGAGTTCAACAGCGCTCAGTCGGGCGGTAAAAAAGTCTCCCTCGCAGATCTCATCGTTCTCGGTGGCTCCGCCGCGATCGAAGCTGCCGCGAAGGAAGCCGGTCACGACGTGACCGTTCCTTTCACCGCAGGCAGAACGGATGCGACTCAAGAGATGACCGATGTTCCCGGACTTGCTCCTCTCGAGCCGGTCGAAGATGGCTTCCGCAACTACCTCGGCGCGGAGCTTGATCGCCCCGCACCCGAGAACCTCGTCAATCGCGCCCAGCTTCTCACGCTGACAGCGCCTGAGATGACCGTTCTCGTTGGTGGAATGCGCGTCCTCGGCACCAACGTCGGACACCCCGATCTCGGCGTCTTCACGGACGCGCCCGGCACCCTGACCAACGACTTCTTTGTCAATCTCCTCGACATCGGCACGATCTGGAAACAGTCCTCCGACTGCGATCATTTCTACGAAGGACTCGACCGCGAAACTGCTGATGTGAAGTACATGGCGACCTCAGTCGACCTCGTCTTCGGATCAAACTCCCAGCTCCGCGCCATCGCTGAAGCCTATGGCAGTAGCGACGGAGAAGAGAAATTCGTGAGCGACTTCATCGCCGCCTGGACCAAGGTCATGAACCTCGACCGCTTCGACCTTGAGACCGCTGATCCAGCGGCACTCGCTGCGAAGTAAGCGACCCTTTTCAGATAAGCCCGCGCGGAGATTTCTTCGTGCGGGCTTTTTTGTGTACGGAAGGGAGGGGGTGACAAGAAAGGCAGAACCGACTATTCTATCAACGAAATGGAAACGACCGACAATCAAGCCCTGAGAGAACCCGTCCGAAAGGTCGTCGGCGGTTCTCTTTCCGTAAACCATCCGTTTCGAAGACTAGCCGCCCTGCAACGCAATGCAGACGCCGTCATCGGAAGAGGCTGGCGCGGAAAAGATGATGGAACCCTCATTCGAAAAACTGTTGGTCAGGCTCGCTGAATCGGAAGTCCGATTCATCGTCGTCGGGGGACTTGCCGTCACCCTCAATGGCTATGTCCGCCTCACTGAGGATGTCGACTTCGTGATCGATACCGCAGAGGACAACGTCCTCTCTCTAATCAGTTGCCTGAGCGGCTTCGGCGAAGGATTCGGGGGGCAGTTGAGTGTTGATGACTTCGCTCTCGAACCGGGTGCTATTCGAGTGATCGAAGCGACTGAAGATTGTCAGATGGACATATTTACTCTCATCGGCGGATTCGTTTTCAACGAACTGATCCATGAAGCAGAAACGACAAGGGTCGGCAAAGTCGAGTTTGCTTACGCGTCTAAAAAACAACTGATTGCGATCAAGTCCTCGTCCCGTCGGGAGAAAGACATCATCGATATTTCAGCGCTGAGTCAACTGATCGAGAATCCGGACGCCTTTCGCTAGCGCAGGCATTGAACATGCCTCACCCACGTCGAGAGGACAAACTCTCGTCTTCATGCTCACCCGCGTTTGCTGCCCGGTTTTTTCCCGAAGAGCGACTTCAAATCGGTCACTTTCGTGATGACTAGTTGCCCGGCCTGATCGGATCCATTGCCACTGAGTGTGATCGCCGTACCACAGTGATAGGCGAGATTAAAGTCGTGGAAGTCTCGAAACGCCACTTCAACCCGAACCGGGGCATGGCCTTCAACATCGACGAAGAAGACCTTCGCTTCGTTGAGATCGTCTGACATCCGGAGGCGCCCCTGCACCGTCACCTTGCCGTTTCCGACCTTGGTCCAGCTATCGAACTTCTTCTCACGGTGAGGAACAAAATGACCGCCATCGAGTCCCGTCAGCGGAGCGGTCGCACCAGCGTAGGAATCGTGCTTCACATCAAACATGTCGAGCAGGGAGAGGTGCAGACGGCCGATCTCCTGATTTTCGTTGTAGCGCAGGTAGCGCCCCGTCTTGAGTCGACCACCACCCTGCCCGGCGAGGATCAACGGGATCCGCGTCGCGGTGTGATTGTCACTGTGACCCATCCCGGATCCGAAGAGAACCACACTGTTGTCGAGAAGGGTGCCGTCCCTGTCCTTGAACGATTTCATGCGTTCGAGGAGGTAGTCGAACTTCTCCATGTGCCAGAGACTGATCTTGAGGAGACCATCGAGATTCTCACGGCTGAAGTTCCGGAAGAAATGGGAGAGATAGTGGTGTTGCTCTTTCACGCCGAGAAAGTCGAAGACCATCCGGCTGTTGCTGTTTCCAAGCATGTAGGTGGCGCAGCGGGTCGAGTCCGTCCATAACGCCAGCGTGATGAGATCGATCATCGTCTCGACCTGCTCGTTCATGTCAGCAGCGCGGCCGGGGCGCTCCAGAGTGGAAAAATCGATCTTCGGGTTGTTGCCAACCGTCTTCAGATTCTCGAGGCGCTTCTCGGTTTCGCGAACGACAGTGAGGTATTCGTCGAGGGTCGCCTTGTCTTCGTAGCCTGCCTTCCGGGAAAGAGACTTCGCGTCATCACTGACCCGATCGAGGAGGCTCACCATTTCCTTGCGCTTCTGCGGGACACTCATCGGGTTCCGGAAAAGGCGATCAAAGATCAATTGAGGATCACTCTCCCGCGGGATCGGATTTCCCTTTTGATCATAGGAAATGTAGCTGCAACCAAACTGTCCCGGGAAGAGCCCTTCGGTCGTGAGTTCGAGGGACCGGTGAGGCGTATTCCCTCCGATGCGTTCGGCGATGAGCTGATCAACCGAGGCGGATTTTGTATTCTGATGATGCCCTGCGAGGAAGCGGCGCGTCGAATTGGCATGGGAGGAAAAACCAAAATCCCCCATGTTATCGAGAATAATGAGGTCCTCTTTGTGCTTCGCAAAAGGTTGCATCAGCGGCGACATCCGAAAGTCAGACTCGGCACCTCCGTTGATGTTCCATGAGGGAGGGTGAACTCCGTTCGGCTTGAATAGCGTCATGAAACGCAGCGGCGTCTCGCCACCGTCCACCGGGGCCGCACTGGATTCCATCAAGTTGAGAAAGGGCAGAGGAAGGGCCGCTCCGGCGAACCCACGGAGAAAGGTGCGGCGATTGAGAGGGCGGCTTTTCATGAATTCGCGTCAGGGAAAATGGTTTCCTGGAAAGGTAGACTGAAAACGACCTCGTGGACAAGCTCCCTGAAGGTGCCGTCATTTTCGATGAGCCGGTCCGTGATCTCATCGATCGTTGGTTGATCGTAGATTTTCAACTTACGGCAAAGCGCATACGCGAGGGTCCGTTCGACAAGATTCCTCACCACGGCGCGACGCTGTGTTGTCATGAGAATGGTCTTCAAGCCGGCAAAATCAGTAAAGGTTTCACCCGTCGGAAGCTGACCGCTTGTGTCGAGCGAAGGGATTTTAATCGCGCCCGAGTCCTTCTTCTTTCTGTTCGCCTCGATGGCTTCTTTGCTCCGGAGGTAAACTCCCTGATCGCTGTAGGCCTGGAGGGAAAAACCGATCGGATCAATCTTATCATGACACACCGCACAGGTGACATTGGCACGATGCTTTTCGAAAAGCTCGCGAAAGGAAAGCTTCTCTCCACCCTGGTTTACCGGCACCTGTCCGACATTCGGGGGCGGTTCTCCGAGATGATCTCCGAGGATTCGCTCCAGCATCCAGGTGCCGCGAATCACCGGCCCCCGATTCATTGCGAGCACTCCCGGCATCGTAAGAATACCGCCCCGTGATTCCGCATTGTGCTCGATCTTGATTCTCTGATTCGGGAGACTCTCTACTTCGATACCTTTTTGCTTCTGGTAGCCAGTCATTTGCTTCCGGTCCACCGGGTAAAACTTAGCAGTGTGCACGTTGACGAAGGTTATCTCCGAATCAACCAACTCCATGAGAGGACGATCTTCACGAAAGAGGTAATCCACGAAATCCAGCGGCTGGGAAACGAGCGCATCAGACACCGGCGGGTTGTTCGAAACCCCTTTTACGCCGTCGAGCGCAAGCCACTCCACCGCGAAATTCTCCGCGAGATTTCGCGAGGCCGGATCATCGAGAAGGCGTTCGATCTGTCCTTTGAGAACGGCAGGCTCAGCGAGTTCTCCCGATTCTGCCAAGCGTGACAATTCCTCATCGGGCATGTCTGCCCAGAGAAAATAGGAAAGGCGCTCCCCTAACTCATGGGCATCAACTTTCGTCTGCTCGCCTGCGGAGCCTTCCGCAAGAAGACCACGATAGAAAAATCGCGACGACATCAGCATCGTCTTCATCTCCCGTTTCACCGAATCCATCAGCTCATCGCCGCCAGCCCCTTCGACACTTCGAAAGAAAGGCTCAAGCTCCTTTGCCGTGACCTGCCGCCGCCACGCTCGGGAAGCAAAGGTCCGCAGGGTGTGCTTTGCCTCCTCCACCGTAAACTCTCCGTCTCGCCGGGGGCCTAACAGCCCCTCCCGCTCCGCGGTTCGATCCGGCGAAAACAGCTCATCAAGACCACGATCAACGAGGTATGCATACTGATCCCAAATCACCGTGGTGAGAGGATTGCCATGAGTATCATTCGTGAACCCACTCTCTCCGGGAGGATCCGTGGGGAGTAATTTCCGGACGAGAGATTTTTCCGTGACGGTTTGTTCCGCTTCGAAAATCTCCAACTCCAGATCAAAGCCGAGAAGCGAGCGTAGCGTATTCCGATACTCATTTACCGAAAGTCGACGCGGTTCAAAGAGGGCAGGCTTCGCTTCGACGGAGTCGACGAAGTGTTCCTGATACCAGGCCAGAAAGTGCTTCCGATCACTGTCCCCCGGCTGGAGTTCGTCCTCCGGCGGCATTTCTTCAAACTCAAGAACCTCCCGAACCGACGACCAGAGTTCAAAATGCTCCTCAAGCGTCTCTTCCGATTCAAGAAGGGAAACGAAGTCCAGCTTGCCTTTGACCTTCTCCCCGCCGTGACATTTCACACAATACTGCTCAAGGAACGGGCGAATCGGCTCCGGGCTCGAAGCGGCGAATCCTGTCGATTTGCCAAGGCAGGAAACCGTGAGGAGCACAGGGAGAATCAAAAAATGGATCGATGGCAAACGCACAGGGCCAGAGGATAGAGGCTCAGGCAGTGCTGACCAGATACAGATTAAGGCCAATTTTCCGGTAGCCCCCAAAGGCAATCGCGGGCAATAATTTCTGCACCTCGACGAATGAACATCCCTCTCCTGCAACTCTCCCTCCTCGCGGCATGCTCTCTCACCGGCTCGCTTCTCGCACAGGATTCCAATGCAAATACAAAAGCAGCTCTGGAACTTGCCTCACCCTTCGGAGAACACATGGTCCTGCAGCGTGATATGCCGGTTCCGGTCTGGGGGTGGGGAAAGCCAGGTAGCAGTATCACCGTCTCGGTCGCCGACTCCAGTGCAACAGCCACGGTCGGCGATGACGGGCGCTGGCGCTGCGATCTCGCCCCGCTCAAAGGAGGCGGTCCCTACACCTTCACGGCGACGGATGGGAAATCGAGAATCCGTTTCGACGACGTTCTCGCCGGTGAAGTCTGGATTTGCTGCGGCCAGTCCAACATGCAGATGGGGCACAGCCGTATTCCCGACATCGCTGCTCTCGTGGAGGAAACCACCGGGGCCAGCCGGCCCGTCCGCACGCTCCAAATTTCCCAGAACATTTCCTTTTCCGAGGAAGAACGCACTCGTGCGGCATGGTCGACCACGCCGCCGGACTCAGCAGTCGCGGCAGCCTTCGCCTGCAAACTGCAGGCCGCAATCGATGTTCCCGTCGCCGTGGTCGTGGCTGCCTGGGGATCGTCTTCCCTCGAAGGGTGGATGCCCGCCGCGTTGACCGAAGAGCTTCCCCACTTTGCAGCCATCATGGATCAGCACCTCGCTGACACGACGATCACCGACATGATCATCGCGGCCAATGCCGGAACCCCGTCGATAACCAAATATACCGACGATCCCGAGGAAAACGCACGACTTGAGAAAAAACATCGCAGCGCCAACATCTACGCGCGAACCCGGCCTAACATGCTCTACAACGCAATGCTCCATCCCATCATTCCGATGGCTGCACAGGGGATGATCTACTACCAGGGAGAGGCCAACACCCGGAGCCCGGAGGACATGGTCCAATACAGCACGAGCCAACGGGCCTGGCTTGAACTCCTTCGCAAACGCACGGGGCGCGAGGACTGGCACTTCCTCAGTGTCATGCTCCCCGGTTTCGCCCGGAGCCCGCAGATCGATCTCGAAGCCGTCGACATCTCGACCTGGTCAACGATGCGTGACCACCAGTTGAAGATCCTCGAACTCCCACACACCGCGGTCGCCTGCACCATCGATCTCGGCGACGCTAAAAACATCCACCCCAAAGACAAATTCCCGATCGGTGAGCGCCTCGCTCTGCTTGCACGGCGGGACAGCTGCGGCGAAACCGGGCTGCTCGCGCAGGGCCCAACCTATCTCAGCATGGAAAGAGCCGGCTCATCCGTCACGGTTCAATTCGAGCACGCGAAAGGCCTTTCGACCTCCGACGGCGAGTCTCCCCAAGCGTTCTGGGTCAGCGATGAAAATGATCAATGGCATCGGGCCGACGCCCGCATCGAGGGCGAAGCGATCACCCTCACCGCTCCGGAGGGCGTCACACCAAACCACGTCCGTTACGCCTACGCGGCAAAGCCTGCTTTGAATCTCATCAACGAAGCGGGCCTCCCTGCTTACCCCTTCACGACCGAATAGATTTCAGGCCTCACTCTCCGGCCTTGAGAGCCTTCGCGAAGAAGGCCTCCATCGCTGGATGAGTCTTCGCTTTCGCACCGGTGAAAACGCCGTGGCCGCCTTTCTCGAAGATCATCAGTTCGACTTCAGGGGCTCCGGCCGACTTCAGCTTTTCCGCGAGAATTTCCCCCTGCCGAAAAGGAACGACGGTGTCATCCTCCGCATGGATGAGGAGAAACGGTGGTGCCTCTTTCGCGGCATGACTGATCGGTGATGCCTCGGCAGCGCGTACCACGAGGGTAGCCTCATCCCCCTCAAGCAACCCCCGGTTCGGAAACGGTTCGCCTTTCCAACTCAGAAAATCTGATGGCGTCGCCGAAGCACAGACAGCCTGAACAAGGCTTGACTGATCGAGGTGAGTGCCATCACCTTCGAGATTCGCCTCCGACTTCACCAGTCCTAACATGGACACTAAATGCGCTCCCGCTGAATTCCCGTAAGCGCCGATACGATCCGGGTCCAGGCCCAGTTCTTCAGCATTCGCCCGGAACCACCGCACTGCGTTTTTGACATCGTGCACGCAGGCAGGGAAACCGCCGCCATCACCCGTGAGCCGGTAGTTCACCGAAATGCAGACGTAGCCCTTCGCGGCGTAGCTTGCGGGGAGCGACGCCCACTGACCGCCATTCTTGCTCCCGCTGCGCCAACCTCCACCGTGTACAAAGACGAGACCTGGAAGCCCGCCTTCAGGTGCTTCCGTCTCAGGGAGATAAACATCAAGCTTCCACCGCTCGTGCCCTTCACGGTAGACTTGATCTTTGCGAACCGTGATTCCCTCCGGCAGCTTCACCGGTGTAAATTTTCGATCCGGCAGATTTCTCTTCTCGAGACGCTCTCGCACCGAATCCATCTCGGCTTCGCTCAGCTTGCCATCACCATCGGAATCGACCCGGTCAAAAAACGGTTGAAGCGGCGTGGGGACTTCATCGATCGTCAATACTCCGTCGCCATTGCGGTCCGCTTTCTGCCATTCAGTAAAGGCTTTGCTCTCGCCGCAGGAAAGGGTGGTCACGCCGATGCATGCGAGGATCAAAAGGGAGGCTTTCATGAGAAGGGGAAACACCGGGGAAAGGATCGGGTTTCGCAGGGATTCGTGAACCGATTGCTCCCTCCAAACCGCAACCTCACGGCAGCCTTCGGATGCGCACGGATTTGAAATAGAAGACGCTGTCCTCATCGTGCGCCTGCAGCGCAATCGCTCCGCCTTCCTCCCGAAGGACGCGGCCTTTGCGTTTTTCAGAGCGTTCCGCCGCGACATTGGCTGGCTCGGTATAGTCAATCGTTTGCGTGTCATTTAACCATACTCGAATCCTCCTTCCCTCGACGCGAAGGCGCACGGTGAACCAATCGGTATCATCAATGACCTGCTCACCGAGGTCGATGACATCATAAAGGCTGCCTGTTTTGCGACGCTCCTTTTGCGTGGAGTTCAGTTGCACTTCATAACCATTCGCCAAGTGAAGGACTTTGTCGCGGGTTTCACGGTCGGTGTGAAAGAAGATACCGGAATTTGAATTCGGCTCGCCACGGGTCACGACTTCGAGCTCGAAATTTTTGAAGAGATCCAGCTCCTCATCTTCACCGACATAAAATAAATGACCCCGATTGCTGAGATGGGTGGCCTGCAAACGCAGCGCCCCGTCTTCGACGCGGTAGGCCCCATCATCAGTATTCGGTTTCCATCCTGCGGTGGTTTTCCCATCGAATAACTCCGTCCAATCTTCTGCCGATGCGGAAAGAGGAATAAAGGAAGTCAGAACGATTAGAACAATTTGATTCATCAACATCAGGGCATTTCAGATCAAAAATGACGAAGCCTTATTCCGCGAAGCCGACTTCGTCCTCTTATCTCAGTCTTGATCGGTCGGTTCTTCCCCTGCTGACTCGTCTCTCGGCTTTCGCGTCCGATAGCCCGGTTTGGAAAGAATCTCGATGTAGACGCCCGGCCAGTTTTCAGAAGCCGCGAGATCGATACCCTGATTCAGCTCCGCGACATGAACGCTTTCAGCCGAATCGCTGTCTTTCCCGATACGGCAGTCAAAGTCGCAGAAATCCACTTCCTCCGGGAGCTCTTTGCGCCGCTCGCGCTTCACGTATTTCTTGACGTCGCGCTTGATGGCATCAAGCACCCGGCCAGGTTTCAGGCCGGGGAGAGCGAGAGGGAAAGATTTCTTCATCAGCATTCTTCTCGGCGGTATGCCGGCAATTGTCCAGCGGAGATCATCCCGAAGGGGTAAGGAAGAGGGGACACCTCGCTCCTTCTGAGACCTCATTCTTGCCCCTTGTCGCAAGCGGTCCCGTGGCCGAAAGATAAGACTCATGAATCCTTATTTTGAAAAACTGGGACGCACCGTCCTCGAACGCTGGCGCGAGCAGAATTTTTCGCTCGAAGTCTTTCCGGAGCTGGCCCGGAGCGCGATCGATGAATCGCCGCCGTCGCAAGAGGTGGATCTCGAGGAGCTGATTCACGAATTTCTCGGCAACGACGAACAACCCTTTCAGAGTCAATCCGGGTTCGGCCAACCCGAGTTGGTTGCCTTCAACGATCAGCGCTTTTACATCCAGATCCTCTTCTGGCTCGAGGGCACGACCGACATTCATCAGCACGAATTCTCCGGCGCGTTTCACGTCATGCACGGGTCCAGTCTTCATGCCGAATTCGACTTTGAGAATGCCCGCTCAGTCACCCCGCATCTGCGCATCGGCGACCTCCGCATGAAGCAAATCGAGTTACTCGAAACGGGACGCACCGTTCCCATCACTTCGGGGAGGGATTGCATTCACTCGCTCTTCCACCTCGATACGCCCTCCGTCACTGTCGTCGTCCGCACTCATCACGATCCGGGCACCGGCCCCCAATATAATTACCTGCCACCTCACCTCGCGATCGACCCGCTTCATGCCGATGCGCTCACGATGCGGCGCAAGCAACTCCTCGGCGTTCTCGAAACCCTCGACGATCCGAACTACGCCACCTTCGTCGGCGAAATGATCGAAAGCCTCGACTTCGAACGCGGCTTCAGCATTCTCCATCACACGATGGAGCGCCTTCAGGATCTCGACGCGTGGGAGCCCATTCTCGACGCGTTTCAGGAAAAACACGGTGAACTCGCCATCGAAATCCCCGCGACCCTCGCCGAATCGATGCGCCGAGATACGATCACCCGGATGCGATACCAGATCGAAGATCCCGACCATCGTTTCTTCCTCGCCCTTCTCATGAACGTCCCAAGTCGCGAGGATATCTTCGCCTTTATTGAAGCGAGATTTCCTGATCAGCCTCCGATCGAGACAATCCTCGGGTGGGCAGAGGAACTAATCGAGCCCACCGATTTCGGAATAACTCTCCTCGATGCCGCTTTTCCTGAAATGGAAAATGTCCCGAGCGAGAGGCAGTCTGTCTTGCTCATCGACGCGTTGAGGGAGGCCTTGGAAGGGAAATCCGCAAGTGTGGAAATGACGGAAGAACACTCCGGGATTCACGAGGCTCTGAAAGCTTCGTGTTTCGGGAAGCTCCTGAATAGTGACTCTTGATCTTACTCCACGGGCGCGGCTTGCTCCACGGGCGCGGCTTGAGAATAAGGAGGAGAGTTCTCTGCGACTCACCTTTCAAGATGCCCCTCCTCCTCGAGCGCCTCCATGATCTTCAGTGCCGCAAAGGCATCGTTCGCCGCGTAAAGCAATTGCGAGGTCCGAAGCTCCGGCACCGCCCAGTTGCTCGTCGTGATTGATTTCGATTTCTTAAAACCCTGCTTCAGCAACGCACCCATCGCCCCGCGGACGCCGATCTGCCCGCGATAGCCGAGCTTGCGAAAGACCTGATCGAGATCAAGAACGTGGTTGAGGGTGATCCCTAACCGACTCCGAATCTGTCCATGATCATTCTTTAATCCGAAGCCGACTTTGAGGACCTCCTTCGAAGCAATAAGGTCAGAGACGACCTGCTCGCATTCGCTTCGATGCAGCTGAAAAATGTAAGCTTTATCTGTCAGAGCGAACTGCACGACATGAGGCCCCCCGCTTTTCTCACCAACGCGAAAGGTTGGTTTCGCTTCCGTATCGAAGCCGGCGCAAGCTGCCGCAAAGATCTCATTGCCCGCCCTTTCGCATTCGGCCCCGTTTGTCGGAACGAGAATCCTCTCAGGCGAAAGCCCCGCAAAAGGCGGTAGCAGCGCCGTTTCCGTTTTCGTGGGGGCTACCGGTCCAGACGGCTTTCCGGAGAGCGATGATGCCGTGGTTTGGCCCTCCCGGGAGCAGCGGTGTTTAGGTTGCTTCATGTGATGATCAGTCCTGTCTAGCTTGGAGGAATTCAGGCCACCCTGCAAACACTTGATCTTGCTCTTACCCCTGAATGTGAGACGGGCGTCCCGCCGGTGGGTTATGCAATTCACTGGCGGGACGCCAGTGTCACGCATCCTGTCCTTTCACTTCCCACCCCTCCCGATATTCCGTCGTGAGAAAAGAATTGGCGGCTTCCAGATTCGTGATTCGCAGGGACTTCGCATCCCACTCCAGCTTTTTCCGCGGGAAATGGATCGCGACGTTTCCCAGCTGAACGGTCTCTGTGAGGGGACCTGCGTAGCTGAAATCATCGCTTATCCCGGGGTCGCCTTCGAGACAGGCATCGACCCACTCGTGATAATGATTCTTCAGCTCGACTTCGGGCCACTGAAAATCGGCAAACTCCTTTTCCGGATAAAGCTTGGGCTCTCCCCAATGCATGACAAGGAGGTAACCTTTTTCGCCGATAATCATGGAGGCGGGCTGAGGAAGGGAGTCCGCCCGCGGCAGTCCCGGGAAATTCCAGTGCGGACGGCGGCCCCCGTCATACCAGCGCACCGTCACGGTATCGTTAAGCGTGAACTCATTGCCCGGAAAAACGTAGGTCAGCGTTTCCTGCGCGGGATAAACCTGATCGTTCATTCCGGAATGATCCGCCGTCACCGAAAGTGGCGCCGTGAGATCAAGCGCCGTGAAAATCGGATCGAGGAGGTGACATCCATTATCACCGATTGAACCGGTGCCAAAGTCCTGCCAATCACGCCAGAAGCGGGGATGATAAATCGAATCGCCTCCATACTCCCGCCACGGTGCCGGTCCGATCCATTGCTCCCAATCAACTTCCGCCGGGGCTTTCGCAGGATTCTTCGGCGGCTCAAGCAATCCACTTCGACCATGCCCCGCCGCACTGATCCAGGAGTGAACTTCGCGCACTTTTCCGATCGCCTTGAGATCCTGAATGACCGGCTTGATGACTCGATACTGGCGCTCGGAGTGAATCTGATTTCCCATCCTCGTCACCGTGCCCGCCCGTGTTGCTTCTCCGGCAATTTGACGGGCTTCCCACACCGTTTTCGTGAGGGGCTTTTCGCAATAGACATGGAGCCCGGCCCGAAGCGCAGCCTGTGTCATGAGGGCATGTTGATGGTCGGGCACTCCGATGCTGACCGCGTCAATCTTTCCCGCCAAATTATCGAAGAGTTTCCGAAAGTCAGTGTATTGCGGAAGTTCGGGCCACGTCTTGTTGATGTCTGCAAAGTGCCGCTGATCAATGTCACAAAAGGCGACCGGCTCTACTTCAGGATGAGAGGTGATTCGACTGATCACCGCCAATCCCTGATGCTTGCAACCAATCCCCGCAAATCGAAGTTTTTTCGTGATCATTCAAAGAGTTCACCCGATTTTCTGTGAGGTGGCGAGGCAGCATTTAGGCGGCTTCACGGGTCGGAATGGACACCTTATTCCTGAATACATTCATCCAGCTTCAAAGCAAACGCTCCCCTCTGAACTCACCCCATTTCTCTTGCGCCCTGTGCATGGTTCCAGCACCTGCTACGAAAAGAGTATTCAAACAAGACTTGAAGAGATGGAGACGCTTCTCACTCTTCGAGCGGACGAACCCACACGTTCCGCACCGCCACCGGGCCATGATTTCCCTGAATCATGATCGGCCCGAGGGCGGCTTCTTTCGCCATCCCGCCGCGCGTTGGGCCGGTGCAGGTTTCATTTTCGTGAATGAGAACACCATTGAGGAAGACGCTCAGAAAAGTCGCGTCGCTTAACTTTGCCCCCTTCTCATCAAACCGCGGCGCCTGAAAGCGAATGTCGAGGCTCTGCCATTCGCCGGGAGGACGGCTCGCGTTTGTTCTCGGAACGGAACCTTCGTAGCCGCGCTTCTCCTTGTCCTCCTCCTCTTCGTTCCAACGCTCGTAAATAGCCCCGCAATCATGAACCCCAAGCTCGGCATCGCTCTTTCCAAAACTGTCGAGAATCTGGACCTCGTAGCGCCCCATAAGATAGATCCCTGAATTTGATCCTTCACTGATGAGAAACTCCGCATGCAATTCGAGGTCGCCATATTCTTTACTAGTCTTGAGCGCCGCTCCCTTTTTTCCATCCGGATCGGTCGCGGTGTTGTGAATCACAGCAGTGCCTTCGAGGGGAGAGACGAAGAGCTTTTTTGAATATTCCGGATCGAGCGCGACCGCTGAGGTCTGGGCCCAGCCTTCTTTTGAATCCTCAGCGAAATGAGCGAGGCCTACATTCGTCGTCACGATCGCTTCGGCATCGGTCGGACAAGCTCTTGTCCCGGGCAGGCCCGGCATCCGAAAGGCTTCGACATTATCGATCCAGCCGGCGGGTCGCTGCTCACGCCCGAGGCGACCGGCATCACCAAGTTCCTCCCGTGCCTCATCGGCGATTACTTTCAGGCGGGCCACGACCTCCGGATATTTCGTTGCGAGGTCAGTCGTCTCCTCTTTGTCCGCTTCGAGATCGTAGAGTTCCTCTTTCGCAAACACGGTTCGGGTTCCGGGAGGGTGGGCAAACAGATTAACCGGTAGATGGAGCTTCCACTTCCCGGAACGCACCGCGCGCAGCTGCGAGGTTCGGTAGTAAAGAAATGTCTCGTGGGGAGTTTTTGCCCCGTCTTCTCCGGACAAAATAGGCCAGACATCGAGACCGTCGATCTTCCTGTTTTCGGGAGGACCGCTCCCCGCCAGTTTCGCCAGGGTCGGAAACAGGTCCATGCTCGTGACCAGTTCGTGAGTTTCGTGACCGGCCGCGATCTGACCCGGCCAACGGGCGATACAGGGAACGCGGAACCCGCCCTCGTAGGCGGAGCCGCCGGTTCCCCGCAGTGGAGTATTCTGGCCTACCGGCAACTCGCGCCCTCCCTGAAAAGCCCCGTTGTCGGAGGTCCAGATAACGAGCGTGTTTTCATCGATTCCCTCTTCCTTGAGGCACTTCATCAGTTCGCCCATCGACCAGTCGAGTTCCTCGATGCAAGCTCCATAGATTCCGTTCTGAGAATTTTCCCGGAACGATGGCGAAGCAAAAGCGGTCGTGGAACTTCCAGGTACGGCGTGAGGCAGGTAGAGAAAAAACGGCGCTTCTTTATTCGCTTTGATATATTGAACCGCCTCTTCGGTATATCTTTGTGTGAGCATGTCAGGATCGACAGGAGCCTCAATCACGGTTTCGTTTCTCACGAGAGGAACCGGCGGCCACATTTCGCCGAGCCGCGGTCCTGTCGTCGCAATCATGTCCTCGGAATACGGCACGCCGAGCCACCCGTCGAACCCTTGCGACGTCGGGAGAAAAGGAAGCTGATCGCCCAGATGCCATTTCCCGATGCAGTGTGTCGCGTAGCCCGCGGCGCGCAGAATCTCCGCGATCGTGACTTCATCGGGAGCGAGTCCTTTCTGGGCAACCGGCTGGAGGACGACGCGACGGGTTCCGCTCATTTCCAAACTGACCCGGGCCGGGTAACAACCTGTCATGAAGGCAGCTCGCGACGGCGTGCAAACGCTCGATCCGACGCAAAAGCCCGTCAGCTTCACTCCCTCAGTCGCCATTTGATCGAGGACCGGCGTGCGATTCACGGTGGAACCAAAGCAACCGATATCGCCGTAGCCCAGATTGTCGGTCACCACGAGAATGATATTCGGTCGCGGCGGCGCTCCTTTAACAGGAAGTGCGAAGAACAAGAGAGAAAGGTAAACGAAGGTTCGTAAAATCATGCAAGACAGATTTTGGCGGGATCGAAGCGGCGTGACAATCATAGAGCGTACGCGAAGTCGTAGGTGGGCAAGTCCTCTCTCCCTGAACGTGAGACCGGCGTCCCGCCGGTGGTTTAGACAATTCACTGGCGGGACGCCAGGGTCACGTTTCCCGATTTGGGTCCCCGTGCGCCATCCAGGAAAAAGAGTTTTCGAGGGCGGAAAAAATCTCCGGGATCTGTTCCTAAAATCTCGGTAATATAGGACTCCGCGAGGAAAGAATACAGGAGTTAAAGCGAAAACCATACCGCCGCACACAAGACAAAGCTTCCAGACCGTCCTCTCCATGTTAGGCTCCCTTCATGCCTCGTGAACCGTTCTTCGAAAGTGTCTCTCAATACTTCAATCTGGCTGCCGCACACAGCGACCTTGATCCCGGGTTGATCGAGCAGGTGAAGTCATGCAACTCGGTCTATCGGATGAAATTTCCAGTTCGGGAGGACGACGGAACCGTCAGGGTGGTTGAAGCATTCCGCGCCGAACACAGCTATCACCGGCTGCCGACGAAGGGTGGAATCCGTTTCAGCCGTCATGTCACGCTCGATGAGACGATCGCGCTGGCTTCACTGATGACCTACAAATGCTCACTGGTAGGAGTGCCCTTCGGCGGTGCGAAGGGTGGCGTCTGCATCGATCCGAACGGCGTCTCGGACGGTTTCCGTGAGCGGGTCACCCGACGCTACACGGCGGAGTTGATTCGTAAAAATTTCATCGGTCCGGACATTGACGTTCCGGCTCCGGACTACGGAACCGGCGAGCGCGAGATGGGCTGGATTGCTGATACTTACAAGAGTCTGAAAATGAACGAGCCTAATCCTTACGCCTGTGTCACGGGCAAGCCGGTTGCGATGCAGGGAATCCCCGGTCGTCAGGAGGCGACAGGACTGGGCGTCTTTTTTGGAACACGGGCATGCCTTGATCAGGCGGAAGACATGGATGCCATCGGACTGACCCCCGGCACCGCAGGGAAACGAGTCATCGTGCAGGGTCTCGGCAACGTCGGATATCACGCAGCAGATTCTTTCATCCGCTTCGGCGGCTCGATTCTCACGGGCATCGCGGAAAGGGAGGGCGGAATCTTCAATGCGAATGGTCTCGATGTGGCAGCAGTCTTTCGCCATCGACAGGAGACGGGCTCGATCCTTGGATTCCCCGGTGCCGAAGAAGTGGACTCGCGGGAACTCTTGGAGCGCGAGTGCGACATCCTTATCCCCGCCGCGCTCGAAAGCCAGATCACGGCTGAGAATGCGGGAAGGATTCAGGCAAAGATCGTTGCCGAGGCGGCGAACGGGCCGGTTGATGCCGATGGTGCCGGAATCCTGAGGGAACGCGGTGTTTTTATCATTCCCGACCTTTTTCTTAACGCGGGCGGCGTGACCGTGTCGTACTTTGAGTGGCTCAAAAACAAGGCCGGTGTCAGTTTTGACCGCATGAACTCGCGTCACGAGGAGATCATGAAACTGGAGATGCTGAAACAAATGGAATCCATGACAGGAATGAGCGTCGAAGGCGACCTCCGCAAGCGCCTTATCCAGGGGCCGGACGAGCGCGAAATCGTGCGTTCTGCGCTGGAACAGACGATGAACCGCGCCTACAAGGAAATTCGGAGAGTTTGGAAAAACCGAAATTTGCCTGACCTGCGAACAGCATGCTTTCTAATGGCAATCGAACGCGTCGGCAAAAGCTATCAACAACATGGAATTTTCCCATGAAGTAACGGGAAGACCCGTCATCCGGTAAGGCGGATCGGACTCAGTTATTCGCCTCCATCCCTATGCCTTACCGACACCACCGGATGAATGGAATGGTGAAACGAAATCTTTCGTGAGGCGAGGAAAAGCGCTTCGCGAAATTAAATGCTGGCAGGCCCTCTTTCTGCGTTCTCGTCGGAAACTCAAGAGTTGAAGTCCGATCCTCTCTCGGTAGTCTAACGAGTGTCAAAAAATATGAAAACACAGCTCGTGGGATGGATTTTCTTCATTCTTTCCGCCTCCTTCTACACTGCCTCCAGCATTCGAGCAGGAGATCCTTTGAGTTTGATCGGCGGCCTCTTCTTCCTCGGAGCCTGTCTCGTCTTTCTTTTTCTGCTTTTAAAGGAGAAATGAGGCGGCGGACATTCGTCGTTTCCCGACTCCATCTGCGACCCACCCCTCTAGGACTCGTCCTCCACTGTCTCCCGCCTCACGCTCCCGGGCGTTTGCCCAGTCGCTTTCTTAAATGCACGGGAAAAACTCGCTTCACTCTCATACCCAAGCTGCTCGGCGATCTCGGCGAGAGTCTGATCGGTATCGCGCAGCCAGTTGCGGGCGACTTCGAACCGCCATTGCCGCAGGTAGGTCATTGGAGTCTGGCCCACGAGGTCGGCAAAGCGAGCGGCGAGGCCAGATCGTGAAACTCCCACGGCCCCGGCGAGAGTTTCCACCGTCCAGGGGTGTGTCGGATCGCGATGGATCAGAGTCAGCGCGTGGCCAACTTGCGGGTCCTGAAGCGCGCCCAGCCACCCGGTCTGCGCGTTCGGGTCGGTATTGAGCCAATGACGAATCGCCTGCACCACGAGAATGTCAGAGACTCGGGTAATAACAGCATCACCACCGGGGCCGAGGCTGCGCGCCTCCTGCATCATCAGTTGAACCGATCCGCGAAGCCATTCGTTGCCCGGGGTCGCTGCCTGCATCGGGATCATCTTCGGAAGGAGGCCTACCATGCGTTGGGCGGCCGGGTCTTTGACCGAGACAACGCCACAGATCAATCCAGCCGGGGCGCCGCCACCGTCAATTTTTAGCATCTCATAACGCGGACTTAGGAGAGGGCGCTCATAATCATAAAGGTTGATAGGTCGAGTCTCCGGAGCATCGACAATCGCGTGGCCTCGGCCTTGCGGAATGAGAGCGAAATCGTTTGTCTCCAGGTGAACCCTTTCGCCATTGGCGAAGGTGATCCAGGCCGATCCCTCGGTCACGATATGGAACATCAAGCTGTCAGGCATAGGCGGGAGATCGATCCCCCACGGCGCGCTCAGTTCCGACCGACAAAAAAACGTCCCACTCAATCGTAGCGCATGCAGCGCCTCCCCAAGCGGATCGACTGACCGGAAGGCTTCCTCGGTGGAGTTTGCCGTGGGATGTGATGACATGGGGAAAAGACGCCCATTTTGGACGAATGGTCAATTCTCTTGGAGTCGCTGCCATAGCGAATCGAAACCTGATCGAGGATGCTTGGGGCGATGAAAACAATCCATACATCCCAACTCACCCAGAATGTTAACTCAGCGACCGCACCCTTCCTCGTGATCGGTGGAAGCGGAAAAACCGGGCGACGCGTCATCGAGCGTCTCAAAGCCCTCGGACATGACGTCTCCAGTGCTTCCCGCTCCAGCAGCCCGAGCTTCGATTGGAACGATGATTCCAACTGGAGCGAGGCCCTCACCGGCGTCAAGGCGCTCTATGTCACCTACCATCCCGACCTTTCGGTCCCCGGAGCCTCGGATCACATCCGTGCGCTCCTCGCGGTCGCCAAGACTCAGGGAGTCGAGCGGGTCGTTCTTCTCTCCGGCCGGGGCGAAGAGGAAGCGCAATTGTGTGAGCGTCTTGTGCTCAACTCCAGCATCCCGGCAACAGTTGTTCGCTGCGGTTGGTTCAACCAGAACTTCTCCGAATCATTCTTCCGCGATCTCTTAATGAGCGGAACCCTCGCCGTACCCAACGCCAATGTGGGTGAGGGCTACGTCGATGCCGATGACATCGCCGACGTCGCCACCGCCGCCCTCACTGAAGAGGGACACGAAGGCCAGATCTATCAATTAACCGGACCCGAACTGCTCACCTTTCGGGACATCGCGGCGATCTATCACGAGATCACTGGCCGCGAGATAAACGTGGTCGATGTCTCGCGAGAAGCCTTCGTCGAAGGACTCGAAGCGGCTCAGTTGCCGGAAGGCATGGTTCAACTGGTCGACTATCTCTTCAACGAGGTTCTCGACGGACGGAACTCCAGCCTCGGTGACGGGGTGCAGCGTGCCCTTGGTCGCCCTCCTCGTGATTTCCGTAGCTTCCTCCAAAAGGCCCACCTCTCCGGTGCCTTCGCCTAACACAACCCGGGAGGGAGGGCGACCCCGGTCGACCTCCCTCCTCTACTCTCTCCCTACTTTCCCATCTCATGACAACCCAACTCATTTTCAACGGACTCCTCATCTTTTCCACTCTCACCACTCTCCTCGTCACCGGCCTTCTCTTCACCTTTGCTCTTCTCGTTATGCCGGGTCTGGGGACTCTGGATGATCGCAGCTTCCTTCGCGGTTTCCAGGAGATCGACCGAATCATCCAGCACGGTCATCCCATCTTTGTGGTGGTCTGGTTAGGATCTATCATCAGCTTGCTCGCCGCAACCGTGATGGGTTTCGGCCAACTCGAAGGAATCGCGCAGGGCCTCCTCGTTACGGCAACGGCGCTGTATATTATCGGCGTTCAACTGCCGACCGCCCGAGGCAACGTCCCACTCAACAATGAGCTGCAGAAACTCGAACTCATGACCATGACCGAGCCCGACCTCGCTGAAGCACGCCAGTCTTTTGAACCAGCGTGGAACCGCATCAACATCCTCCGGACGACCATCTGCATGGGCGTTGCGATACTATTGATCGTCGTGGTTATGCTGCGACAGGGAGGGGGCACGCAATAGCAGTGAAAGCGGGTGGATGGGGTCTCGTTCTGGGGGCTTAGGCAACATTTCTTGATTGTTTCATCCTGCTCCACCCCAAACCCAACAGGGTAGCATCCCGCAATAAACTTTATTGAATCCCGCTGCTCCCCGCATCGCCACCCACCCTCAAGCAGCGCGGCTAGGGGAGGACTCTTCGGTGTGGCATTCAAGTCGGCGATGAGAAGGCTCGTGGTTTCGAAGCTCCAAAGGTCTGTCACCCTATTTACTTGCCGCCACAAGTTGTTGAGGCAGATGAATTTGGAAGCGCTCCGGAAGTGAAGCGCGCGGCGTGATGGCGTATCTCCTTTTCAGTCGCCTTCCAACGACGATTCCAGCTAACCTAACGGGATCTGATGTATTCGCTTCGCTTCGCCATTGTTTCCGCCTTGCTATGGCTCGGATGGAACGGTGTGGCCCATGCGGAAATCCCGCCGCAGCAGCGGAAGTATTTCGAAACGAAAATCCGGCCGGTTCTCGCGCAGGAGTGCTACGAATGCCATGCCTCCGGTGCGAAAAAGGTGGGCGGAAAACTACTGCTCGATACCACGACGGGATTGAAAAGAGGCGGCGAATCCGGCTCCCCCATGATTCCGGGGAAACCTGAGGACAGTCTCATCTTGCATGCCTTGAAGTGGCTCGATGATTTGGAGATGCCGCCGGAGAATCCACTCCCGGCAAATGTGATCGCAGATTTTGAAAAATGGATCGCGATGGGTGCCCCGGTTCCGCCGGATCCAGAAGGTGTCGTCGTGAAAACCGAAGATTCCACACCGAAGCAATACAAGGCCGGCGAGCTCTGGTCTTTTAAGCCTGTCGAAGAGCCACCGGTTCCGAAATCGAAGAGCGGGTGGCCGCGTTCGGCGATCGATCAGTTCACTCACAGTAAAATGGCGGAGAACGATTTGGACCCGGCGTCAGATGCACCTCCGAAGACGCTGGTTCGCCGCTTGTATTTTGATCTGACCGGACTTCCCCCGAGCTTTACCGAAGCAAATGCCTTTGCCGCGGATTTTGAAAAGCGAGGACAGGCTGCCGTCGCCACCCTCGTCGATGATCTCCTCGCGTCCCCGCACTTTGGCGAACGCTGGGGGAGACATTGGCTCGACGTGGCACGCTATGCTGAATCGAACGGCAATGACGGATTGAGCCGAAACGCCTCCTTCCCGAATGCGTGGCGATATCGAGACTACGTGATCGACGCGCTCAATCGCGACGTTCCGTATGATCGGTTTATCGCTGAGCAGATTGCGGGGGATTTACTTGAGGCAAAAACCGATCAGGAACGCGACCGCCAACTCGTTGCGACAGGATTTCTGGCCCTGGGCGCTAAGCCCGCCAAGGCGATGAACCATAATTTCGAGATGGATATCGTGGCGGATCAAATCGAAGTCGTCACGAGCGGGATCATCGGATTGAGCGTCGCGTGTGCACGTTGCCACGATCACAAATTTGATCCCATCCCGACGCGTGATTACTACGCCATGGCAGGATTCTTCACGAGTTCGGAAACGCTCTACGGAATCGCCGCCAATGAAAAACTGACCGCTCCGCCAACGCCGCTTCACGTTTTGGAAACCCCGCCGAAGGTTCCGGCTCCGGCCGACGATCTCGAGCTGATGGTGGAAACGGAAAAGCTGGAGATGCGAAACTATCCGCGTCCCAAGGAGGAACACACCTACCCGCCGGGGACACCGGTGGCGATGGGGATCCGCGATCGGAAAGAACCTAAGGATTGCAAAATCAACCTGAAGGGCGACGCCAAAAAACTCGGCGAGGTGGTGCCGCGCGGAGTACTCACGTCCTATCCTGACAAGACGCTCGGGGATCTCACGATCGATCCATCAGGCAGCGGTCGCCTTGAATTGGCCTGGTGGCTCACCGACAGAAAACACCCGCAGACTTCCCGCGTCATGGTGAATCGGATCTGGCTGCATTTATTCGGAAAAGCGATTGTCGGTACGCCGGATGACTTTGGCGTCTATGGGGAAAAGCCGACTCATCCGGAGTTGCTCGACCATCTCGCCTCACAATTTTCCAGTGATCATGACTGGTCGATCAAATCGATAATTCGTGAGATTGTCCTCTCCCGCACCTACCAGCTCGATAGCCATGCCTCCGCCGAATCCATCGCTGCCGACCCCGAAAACACCTGGGTATCGCGTCACACCCGGCGCCGTCTTGATGCTGAGTCGATTCGCGATGCGATCTTGAAGGTCACCGGCAACCTCAATCCCGAACCCGCGGACGGCTCGCCAATCCGTCATCTCGAAATTCTCGTGAATCGCGCTCCGGACCTTCACGAGCCGAGCAATCACCGCAGCATTTATCTTTGTTTCATGCGCAATTCACCGCCTCGGGAACTCGCCGCGTTCGACCTCCCCGACGGACTCAAGGTGACCGGAAAGCGGGATGAAACGATGCTGCCGGCCCAGGGACTGTTTCTTCTCAACAGCGCTTTCATGAAAGATCAGGCCAATCACCTCGCGCGGTCGTCCGGTGAAAATATACGTGAAATGTGGCAGCGGGTTTTGAACCGTGAACCCACTGAAACGGAACTTGCCGGAGCAATGTATCTTTTAGAAAATACGATACCTGAAGAGCATGGCTGGCCCGCGCTCGCTCAGGCATTGCTGGCTACCAACGAATTTCGATATGTCGACTGACTCTCCTTTTTCCCGACGCCAAATGCTTTCGACTGCTTCGTGCGGATTCGGCTCGCTTGCTCTAGCCGGGCTGATCGGGCGTTCCGCCGATGGAGTGGTTTCGCACTCGCTGGTGGCCCGAACCCCTCAAGTCCCGGCGCGGGCAAAGAGGGTCCTCTTTCTCTGCATGAGTGGCGGACCGGCCCAGATGGACACCTTTGATTACAAGCCGCAAACAGGGAAAGCCCCTCATCCGGGTTCGGCTTACTCGTTCTTCGAGCATGGTGAAAGTGGCCTCAAAATTTCCGAGTTGCTTCCGGAGACCGCGAAGCATGCCGACAAGCTCTGCGTCCTCAACGGGATGCATTGCGACACCGGAATCCATGCTCAATCATTTTTGCAGCTTCACACCGGGGACCGACTTCGGGAACGACCCAGTCTCGGTGCGTGGGTGAATTACGGACTGGGCACAGAGAATGAAACTCTGCCGGGTTTCATCAGTCTCAACTCATCGAAGCCATCGTGTCACGGTTCGGCATTTCTGCCGGCGATTTACCAGGGAACTCCGATCGGAGTGAATGGTGAAGACATGAGCAAAGCGACGATTCCAAATGTGATGAGTGATCACCTCACTCCGGAATCAAAGCGTCGCCAGTTGGACTTTATTCAGACGTTGAACCGCGAACATCATGGGCGGAGCGGCGATGACCCGAAGCTGGAATCCGTGATTCAGTCGATGGAGCTCGGGTTCCGGATGCAGAGCACTGCACCCGGGTTACTCGATCTTTCCCGGGAGCCGAAACACGTTTTGGAACGCTATCGGGTCGGCGCCAAATACGCGGTCGGAACGTGCCGCGAATCAGATTTTGGTCGGCAGTGTTTGCTCGCGCGGCGCTTTCTCGAAGCCGGCGTGCGCTTTGTCGAAGTGAATCACGGGAGCTGGGATCAACATAAAAATCATCGTCGCGATCTCGAAGCGAACTGCCTCGCGACCGATGCACCGATTGCTGCTTTGCTTCAGGACCTCGAAGAACGCGGCATGCTCGAAGACACGCTGGTGATCTGGGGTGGTGAATTTGGTCGCCCCGGCATCACGCCGGGCGAAAAGGACAAAAACATGACGGGTCACAACGCGAACGGCTTCAGTTTCTGGCTCGCCGGCGGCGGGGTGAAGCCGGGTTTCACCTACGGGGCAACCGATCCGACCGGAGCCCGCGCCGTGGACGGGAAAATTCATTTTCGCGACCTGCACGCCACGATCCTCCAGTTGCTCGGCGTTCCAGCTAATGACCTGATTTACCGCTACGCAGGGCGCGATCATCGCCTCACCGGACCGGAAGGGGGTCGCGTCGTGACGGAGATATTTGCCTGAACCACGGAGTCTACACGCGCGGCAGTGATCCGGCTTCGTAGAGGCCAGCTACAAGGCGCAGCAATTATGGTGCTCCCTCAAGATGCGTCATCTCATGCAACGCGAAGTCTGCAACGGCGCCTTCAGTGGCCGCTGCATAGTCCTTCAGATGCTGCTGCTCCATGTGGACAAGCCAGAGATCACGCGAGGCCCAATTTTCATAAAACATAAAGTGCTCCGGATTCTCATTGTCCTGATGGAGGTCATACTGGAGACAGCCTTCTTCCGCGAGGGTCGGGGCGATGATCTTCTGAAGCTCTGTTTTGACAAGATCGATCTGGTCCGGCTTTGCGAAGATATGGGCGACGATGGTGAGTTTAGACATAGTCGAGGAGGATAGACGGAGTTGGGTCGTCGAGGCAAGGATCACTCGCCCCCGAACCCTTTCGGCGTTAATCTTTAAAATGCCCTTTTCCGCCTTCGCGCTGACCGAACCGCTTCTCCGCGCTGCCTGCCACTATCCCGAGCCGACTCGCGTGCAGTCTGAAGCGATCCCGGTGATTCTCACGGGTGGAGATCTCCTTGCGACGGCGCAAACGGGCTCAGGGAAAACGACGGCCTTTGTCCTGCCGCTCCTGCAGCGTTGGGTTGCCGCCACCGACAAGCCGAAACGCAACCGGCCGCTCAACACGCTCATTCTTGTCCCAACGCGCGAGCTGGCAGCTCAGGTCCGGAATGTGGTTCAGGAATGCGCGGCGCATCTTTCGGAGCGTCCCAAAATCGTCAGTGCCGTCGGGGGCGTCTCGATCAACCCGCAAATGATGGCCCTGCGCGGCGGTGCGGATTTTGTCGTCGCGACTCCGGGCCGACTTATCGACCTCGTCGAGCGCAATGCACTTTCTCTTTCGGGAGTCCGCTCGCTTGTCCTCGATGAAGCGGACCGTCTCCTCGATCTCGGATTTTCGGAGGAGCTGAAACGCATTTTTGATCTGCTCCCGACGGGACGACAGAACCTGCTTTTCTCGGCGACTTTTCCAAAAAAGGTCGAAGCGCTGGCTTTGGAATGGCTGCACGAGCCGACCCGAATTCGCATCGAGGAGGAATCCGACGGCGCTCCTGATATCAAGCAGCAAGCGATCCGGGTTGATGCGGAAAAGCGCACGCCGCTGCTCCGTCATCTCATCGAAGCGGAAGATTGGAAACGCGTCCTCGTTTTTGTTGGCTCGCAATACACCGCTGATCACGTCGCAATAAAACTGCGGCGAAACGGGATTCGTGCCTGGGCCTTTCACGGTGATCTCGGTCAAGGGGCGCGGAGCGAAGCGCTTGAGGATTTCAAGAACTCGCATTTTAAAGTCATGGTCGCGACCGACCTCGCCGCCCGTGGCCTCGATATCGAACATCTCCCTGTCGTCGTGAACTACGACCTGCCTCGCTCTCCCGATGACTACACCCACCGCATCGGCCGCACGGGCCGGGCAGGGGAGCATGGTGTCGCCGTCAGTTTCGTGACCGCCGAGAACGAGACCCACTTTCGTCTCATTGAAAAGCGGAATGACTTCCGTCTCACTCGCGAAGAGATTGACGGCTTTGAGCCAACCGCTGCTGCGGTAGAGCGCCCCACTTCCGCCGGCACCGGAGGCATCAAAGGGCGACGCAAGAGCAAGAAGGACAAACTTCGTGAAGCCGCCGCGCGGAAGGCAGAGGAATAGGAGAAGCTACCGGTCTCCCTGACCGCCGATATGGACTTGTCAGGAACTTTTCCGAAACTCATTTGCGTCAGTCGGGTTATATTAAACCGATGAGTTGCCCCCGCCTCCTGACATTCCTCCTGCTAGCCCTTTCTCTTCAGTCGCTCGTTAGAGCAGAACAGGATATCTCACCTGAGCACCTCGATTATTTCGAAACTCACGTCCGGCCAAATCTCATCAAATACTGCTACGAGTGTCACTCCGTCGAGCAGGGGGAATCACGCGGCGGGCTTTACCTCGACACTCGTGAGGGCATGCGAGAAGGCGGCAGCACCGGATCTCTTTTCGATGATGAGAACTGGGAATACAGCCTTTTTGTCGATGCGGTTACCTGGAACGATCCGGACTTCGAGATGCCACCGAAGCAGAAGATGCCGGACGATGTCATCGCAGTTCTCACGAAGTGGGTCGAAATGGGCGCTCCCGATCCCCGCGAGCGGAAAATCTTCGAGGTCGAAGACTCCGGAATCGATTTTGAGGAAGGTAGAGAGCATTGGTCCTACCAGAAACCGACCCGCCCCGCGGAGGACTCGATCGATGCCATCATCAGCGGGATGCAAACAGAGATGGGCGTGACGCCCGTCGGCCCGGCTGACGCTCTCACCTTACTCCGACGACTCACTTTCGATCTCACCGGACTGCCGCCCACTGCGCCGGAGGTGAAGTCATTTGTAAAAGCCTTCCAGGAAGATCGTGCCGCAGCGGTTCAGCAAAAAGTCGATCAGCTCCTCGCTTCGGATCACTACGGCGAGCGCTGGGGACGCCACTGGCTCGACGTCGTTCGCTACGGCGAATCGAGCGGCACCCTGAACATTGTCTATCCCTATGCGTGGCGCTTCCGGAACTATGTGATCGATTCCTTTAACGAGGACAAACCCTACGACCAACTCCTCATCGAGCACCTCGCGGGAGATCTCCTTCCGGCTCCCAACGATGACATCCGACAGGAGAATCTGATCGCGACCGGGTTTCTCGCGCTCGGGCCGAAGAAGCAAAATGAGAAAAATCCTCAGGTTTTCGCGATGAACCTGATCGATGAGCAGATCGACACGGTCACTCGCGGTTTTCTCGGGACGACCGTTTCCTGCGCTCGCTGCCACGATCATAAATTCGATCCCATCCCAACGGCCGACTACTATGCGATGGCCGGAATTTTCCAAAGCACCGATACTCTCTGGGGAACGATTGCCGGGAATCAGAATCACCGCACCACGGAGTTAGTGGCGCTGCCCATCGCCGACACGGGACTCAACGAAGACCAGAGTAATCTCTACGAAGAGAAGGTGAAACACCTTGCCGAGCTGCGCGAAAAAAACCGCGAGATGCGGGGAATGTCAGGCGGCAAAGGCAAGGGAGGAAAAGGTAAAGGCAAAGCCGAAGGGGCAACGCCGGATCCGGACATGCTCGAGGAAAGTGGGATCGAGCAGCGGGATCTCGTGCGAATCCGTCAGCAGATCATGCGCACGGAGAGCGAGCTGGAGTTTCTCAACCCCGATGGGAGCGAGAGGACCTTCGCGATGGGTGCCCGGGAAGGCACCGTCGAAAACTCTAACATTCTCATCGCAGGCGACGTGAACAAGATCGCTCAGGAAGTCGAGCGCGGATTCCTACAGGTGCTCGACTTTTCTGATTCGCCGGAACTTCCGGCCGACGAAAGTGGGCGTCTTGAACTCGCGCAGTGGATCACCTCGACACAGAATCCTCTCACCGCACGGGTCATGGTGAACCGCATCTGGCTCCACCTCACCGGATCACCTATCGTCGAAACGATGGATAACTTCGGCACAACCGGATTGCCTCCAACGAGCCTAGAGTTGCTCGACTTTCTCGCGATCCGTTTCATGGAAAGCGGCTGGTCGATCAAGACCCTGGTCCGCGAGATCACCCTCAGCGACACTTACCAACTCGCCTCGACCTATGACGAAGGTCATTACGAAGTGGATCCTGCAAACACGACGCACTGGCGCGCCAAACCACGCCAGCTCAATGCGGAGGCACTGCGCGATCAAATGCTCCTCGTCAGCGGTCTCCTCGATCGCGAGCGTCCGGAAAGCTCAATGGCTTATGCCGCGGGAAATTCCCGCCTCGGGGGACGTCGTGGTGAAGGGGAGGAAACCTTCAACACCGCCCTCTTCCGCGGCCGCTCACTTTACCTTCCCGTGCTCCGTGATGCCCTGCCGGATGAACTCGGGCTCTTCGATTTTCCTGATCCTCAGGGTACCGTCGGACAGCGGAGTTCGACGAATGTCGCGCCTCAGTCGCTGCACCTCATGAACAGCGAGCTGGTGCAAGTTCAGGCAGAAGCCATGGCTAATTTGCTCCAGGCCCGCTTCCCCTCGCTCAGGGACCAGGTGGGAAATGCTTTTCTCCTCAGCTACAATCGACCCGCGACGCCGATGGAAATCGATCGCAGCATTCAGTTCCTCCGCGAATTCGATCTCGGCGAGCCTCCTGTGGTCGAGCCGGCAGCACTACCGGGACCGGGCCGGGACAGAGATTCGATGAAAGGGAAGGGCAAAAAAGGGAACCAAAGTGAACCCGCTCCGACCGCTGAAACGACCGAACCCGTCTCCCCGGAAGCCGCCAAGCTCGCGGCCCTCTGCCAGGCACTCATGATGAGCGCCGAGTTCCGCACGATCCATTAATCCTCCACTTTCGACCTCTCATGTTTCAAAACAATTTCACTCGCCGCGGAGCGCTCCAGACCCTGACAACAGGACTGGGAGGCATCGCGATGACTGCCCTTGCTGAAGAAAAGGCCCTCGCCGCGAAGTCCGGCCCCCTCGCCGCCAAGCAGCCGCACTTTGCGCCCCGCGCCAAGAACGTCATCTACCTTTCAATGCGCGGCGCGCCCTCGCATGTCGACACTTTTGACTACAAACCGCAGCTCACCAGGGACTCGGGGAAACCCGGGAAATACGGAGGCCGCGACCTCATGGGTTCTCCCTTTGAGTTCAAGCAGCATGGCGAAAGCGGGCTCTGGATTTCTGATCTTTTCCCCCATGTCGCGCAGCATGCCGATGATCTCTGCCTCATCAACAGCATGCACGGAGACTCTTCCAACCACCAGCCGGCCGTCACCGCGATGCACACCGGCAGCGTGAACTTCATCCGCCCCTCGATGGGCGCCTGGGCGCTCTACGGCCTCGGCACCGAGAACACCAACGTGCCCGGCTATGTCGTCCTTGGCGGTGGCCAAAAGGGCGACTACAGCAGCGCCTTTCTCCCCGCCTACTACCAGGCCACGATGATCGGCGGCGACAATCCAGCGGCAGGACCACCTCGCGTGCCAAATATTCGAAACACAAAGATGGACGCCGTGGCGCAGCGGAAGCAGCTCGACTTCGTCCAGTGGCTCAATCGGAATCAGCTCAAGCGCGATGTTCACTCTCCCGAGACCGAAGGCATGATCCAGTCCACCGAGCTCGCCTATCACATGCAGACCTCGATGCCGGAGCTCCTCGACTACGGGTCCGAGTCACCGAACACCCTGGAGTCTTACGGCATTGGAGGTGAGTCTGAAGCCTTCGGAAAGCACTGCCTCCTCGCCCGCCGCATGGTCGAGCGCGGCGTGCGTTTTGTTGAAGTCGTTCACGGCAACTGGGATCACCACGACAAGCTCAAGGAAAACCTCACCCAGACCTGTGGCGAGACCGACGGCCCCATTGCCGCACTGCTCCAGGATCTGAAAGATCGCGATCTGCTCAAGGACACCCTCATCCTCTGGGGAGGGGAATTCGGACGCACCGCGACCGGAGAAGGCGACGGACGCGGCCACAACTCCAGAGGCTTCACCACCTGGATGGCCGGAGGCGGCGTCAAAGGCGGCCTGCGCTACGGCGCGACTGACGAACACGGGAATGAAGCCGTCGAGAACAAGATGCACATCCACGACTGGCACGCGACGACCCTGCACCTGTTAGGCCTGAATCATAAGAACCTGACCTTCCGCTACGCGGGACGTGATTTCCGCCTTACTGACGTGCATGGCAATGTCGCCGAAGAGATTCTGGCGTAATTTCTTTCAGAGTATTCCGCAGTCAAATCCTGCTGTGCCCGGGCCATTCATGACCCCGGGGAAAAGAAATCGACGAATCGAAATCGGAGAAAACTTTCTCTTCCTTTTCTGCATGAAACGGAGGACATAAACGTCACGACATCATGAAAACCACATTCGCTATCTCCCTTGTCGCCCTCTTCGCCGGACTCTTTCTTTCGACTTCCTCCGTCGAGGCAAGTGATGGCCAGGATTATTACTCTTCCTTCTGGAAGTGCAGCGATGGAAACACTTACGGCCTCGTCGCGAATGGTAACAATCGTTCGCTCTACCTTCCCACGGGACAGTCACCGATCTTTTTCTCTGGCAGGAAAAAAGGCGAGACCTATGTCGGAACCGTCTATCTCGGCAATCAGCGCATCGCAGTGAGCGGTCCGATCTCCAACAACCAGACGCGTGTCACCCTCTGGTCCAGCGACGGACGCAGCTGGGTCCTGAATTTCTCGCACAAGTGATCCCTCGAAGAGACCGTTCCTGCCCGTACGGGCGGGAACGAAAGGGGACCAGAGGCCTTTACTCTCCCATCAGTTCCTTCACCTTTCCCTCGATCGCCTCCGCCCAGATTTCGTAGCCGGCCGTATTCGGGTGAAGTAGATCCGGCATGATCTCCCTGGATAAGGTGCCATCCTCAATGAGAAGCTTCTCATTGATGTCCATGAAGTAGACCGTCTTGTCGTCGGCAAGCTTAGCGATGAGTTCATTAGCGGCTTCGTTCTTGATGCGCTTCGGATCCTCGTTGTCGGCACCCCGGGGGAAAATGGCGAGGAGAAGCAATTTCATCTGAGGCTGCTTTTCCTTGAGGAGATCGACAATCGCAGTGACGCCGGCAGCAGTCTCATCCGCACTGCTCGAGTAGATCGCTCCGCCGTGCTCTTTCATGACCCGTCCCTCGTGGCCGGTATTATTGGTCCCGATCATGAGCACTGTCAGCTTCGGTTTGAGACCATCATAGTTTCCGTTCTCCAATCGCCAGAGAATGTGCTCGGTCCGGTCGCCGCCGATGCCGAAGTTAGCAGCCCCCAGTGGAGCCCAGTAGCGGTCCCAGACTTCCTTTCCTCTACCATTCCAACCGGCAGTGATAGAATCCCCGAGGAAAACAAGCTGCGCTTCGCCCTCCTTTGAAATCCTGTTGAATGACTCGTGCGACGCTTCCTTGCCCGGGTGAGGAGCAGGGGAAAGAGCAAGGCTCTTCGGCGTGTCTTCGGAGCGGACGGTTGCCATTAAAGCGAGAACGAGGAGGACGGATGCGGCGGTTTTCATGGTGGGTGGTCATTTTGCACGAACCGATCATTCCCACAATAGCGGTATCATGTGTTCCGATCCCCTCCTCAAGGAGTAAACGGAAAAAACTCCGGAAACTTGCTAACCTTTTCCTGAAAAACAGCATTTGCGGGTGACCGGGGCTTTCGCTCCGGAAGATTTCACCCCCATGAATGCTGTTTTTTCATCTCCAGCCCGCGCCTTTTTCGCGGCCGTTCTTCTTCTCTCATTCGCCGCCAGCACGCATGCTGCCTCGGATGGCGAAAAGCTTTTCACCCTCAAAATCCAGCCACTTCTCTCCGAAAAGTGCAACGGCTGTCACGGCGACGATCGCGAAAAGATCAAAGGTGACTTCGACATGGTCAGCCGCGAAGCCCTCCTCAAGGGCGGCGAGTATTTCGGAAAAGACGTCCTTATTCCGGGCGATGCCGCCAGCAGTGCGCTCATTGAAACCGTAAAATGGTTGGATCCTGACTGGGAAATGCCGCCAAAAGAGAACGATCGCCTCACCGCAGAGCAGATTGCTTTCGTCGAGCAGTGGATCAATCTCGGAGCTCCCTGGGCCGATGAGTCGAAGCAACGCGAGATCCGTGAGGAAGAGGCGAAGAAAACGGTCACCGAAGATGGAGTCATCATTACGACAAGCGGAGGCCTCGGCGATGAGTGGACCTTCCGCCGCTATCAGCGGGAAGATATCTGGGCCTTCATGCCGATGGAGAAACCCGAAGTACCGGAGACAGCGGCAAACCCGATCGATGCCTTTCTTCTCGATAAACTCACTACGGCCGGCTTCGATCCTGCCCCGAAAGCAGACCCTCTCACCTTGATCCGACGCGCGACCTACGACCTCACCGGTCTGCCTCCCACTCCGGAAGAAATCGCGACCTTTCGCGCCGCCTCAAAGAACAACGCGGACGACGCCTGGACTACTCTCGTCGATCAACTCCTCAAGAGTCCCCACTACGGAGAACGATGGGCCCAGCACTGGTTCGATGTCGCCCGCTACGCTGACACCGGCGGGATGTCGAACGACTACGAGCGGTCCAATGCCTGGCGCTACCGCGACTATGTCATTCGCGCTTTCAACGAAGATAAGCCCTACAACGAGTTTGTGATCGAACAGCTCGCCGGCGATGAGCTTGCCGACCGATCCGTCGAAGAGCGGCTCGGGCCCGACAAAGTCCACGCGATCCGAGTAAGTGGAGACTACACTCCGGAGGAAGCCGAAAAACTCATTGCGACCGGTTTTCTCCGCATGGGTCCCTATGACGACGCCATGGTCAAGAAACCGGAGGCCCGCCAGATCTATCTCGACGATGTCGTGAACTCCGTCGGGCAGACTTTTCTCGCAACAACGATGCGCTGCTTCAAGTGTCACGACCACAAGTTCGATCCGCTCCCGACTCGCGACTACTATCGAATGACCGCTGCCTTTGCGACGACGCAAATGGCCGAGCGTCCTTCACCCTTTCTCGCAGGGGAGAACCTGGAGCACCTGGACGAAGGCCGCGCCTTCGTCCAGGGCATGCTCGATTTTGCGACAGCTGAGAGAGACAAGCTCGTGAACAAAAGAGAAACCGCCGCCCGCGCCTGGTTCGAAGAAAACGGATTGGCATACAAAAACGACAAAGACCGCAGGGGTCTTCCCGACGAAGAGAAGCCCCCGCGCCACGTCGGTCTCGACATCGTCGAACAGGGACAGCTCAAAGTCCGTGAGCAGGACGTCTGGATTTGGAACCGCCGTCTTGAGCGCTTTGAGCCGATGATTCAAAGCGTCTACAACAGCGCGACTCCCGGCAAAGGAAACGCCCGCTCTTTGCGCATTGATCCCGACGCGGGGAAAGGGTACAGCCCCGATAGCTTTATCCTCACCGGCGGCGCCCTCGAAGCTCCCGGCGAAGAAGTCACTCCCGGCGTCCTCAGTGCACTCGGGATTCCATCGTCAACCTCAGTACAGGATGACCTCTATGCCCTTCCCACTGCGGTCGAAGGAAGACGTCTCAATCTCGCGAAGTGGATCGCCGATCCCGGCAATCCTCTCACGGCGCGTGCCTTCGTGAATCGCGTCTGGCAGCAGCACTTCGGTCAGGCCATCGCCGGGAATCCAAACAACTTCGGGGTGAAAGGAAAGAAGCCGAGCCATCCCGAGCTTCTCGACTGGCTTGCGACCGACTTCGTCGAAAACGGATGGACGCTGAAGCGACTTCACCGACTCATCATGACTTCCGACGCCTACCGCCGCGCCGGCCATCACCCTCAGCGTAAGGAGCTTTCGGTGAAGGATTCTGACAATAGGCTGCTCGCCTACTTTCCCACTCGCCGCCTTACCGCGGAAGAGCTTCGTGACACCACTCTCGCGATCACGGGTGAATTGAAGACTGCACAGGGAGGGCTTCCCATCATGCCCGAGATCAACATGGAGGTCGCGCTTCAGCCTCGCATGATCCAGTTCTCCCTCGCGCCCGCCTATCAGCCTGATGCCACTCCCGAACGACGGAACCGCCGGACCGTCTATGCCTACAAAGTGCGCGGCATGGCAGATCCCTTCCTGGAGCTCTTCAATCAGCCAAATCCGAACGATTCCTGCGAGATGCGCGACTCTGCAGCCGTCTCCCCACAGGCCTTCACGCTAATGAACAGCGATCAAATGACTGATCGCTCCGTCGCCTTCGCCAGCCATCTACAAAAACAAGCGAGTGACCCAAGCGAACAAATCCGACGCGCTTTTCTCAAGGCACTGGGTCGGGCACCTGACCAGATCGAACTCGATCGCTTCACTACCTATCTCGCCGACATGACGGAATACCATCAGGGAATCAACCCGCAACGCCCTGAGTATCCAAAAGAGATTACACGGACGCTGGTAGAGGAACTTTCCGGGGAGAAGTTTGATTATACTGAAATACTGCCGGCTTTTGAGAAGTATGAAGCAGATTTGAAAGCGGCTGATGTCGATGCAGCGACGAGAGCGTTGGCTGATGTTTGTCTGCTGCTGTTTAATGCAAATGAATTTGTGTATGTGTATTGAGTAAGAATTGAATAATGAATGTCGAACAAGGAATTTTGAATTTCGAAGAATTCTATGAGTGGGCGAAAGTTTGATTTGGAAGATCGATTGGTGGAGTTCGCCGCGACGATCATTGATGTGGTCGATGAACTTCCGAAAACTCGTGCAGGAAATCATATCGCAGGGCAGCTGATCCGATCAGGGACTTCCCCGGCCCCGAACTACGGAGAAGCTCAGAGCGCTGAATCACGAAAGGACTTCATCCACAAAATGAAAGTCGCCCTCAAAGAACTCAGAGAATCAATGGTCTGGCTCAAGATCATCCGAAGAAAAGAAATGATCCCCGAAACCGTTTCAAGCCCTGCCGCTCAGGAATGCAACGAACTCATCTCCATCTTCGTCAAAAGCATCCAGACCGCCCAAGACAACCAGTAAAAACAAGCACCTCGAAATTTGAAATTCCTTGTTCAAGATTCGAAATTCTTCCCCCGCAAGAATCGAAATTCTCCCCCCAAAACAGCCATGAATCCAAACATGCTCTCCCCAACCCGCCGCAGCTTTCTCTACGGGCTCGGTTCTTCCCTCGGCTCACTCGCTCTAACCGACATCCTCGCCAAAGAAGCCGCTTCGCCTCTCGCTGTGAAGCAGCCGATGCATCCTGCCAAGGCCAAAAACGTCATCATGCTTTTCATGGAGGGCGGACCGAGCCATGTCGATACCTTTGATCCAAAGCCGAAGCTTCAGGAGCTACACAAGACTGAATCAAAAAGCACCGCAGGGCTCGCAAACGGCTTCCGGTTCTATGTTGGAAGTCCTTTCGGCGCCCGCAAGGTTGGTCAGTCAGGGATCGAGATGAGCGACCAGTGGGTCCACATGGCTGATCCCGAAGTCGCCGACGAACTATGCAACTACCGCGGATGTCAGGCCGAATCACTGAACCATCCCGAAGCGCTCTTTCACATGAACACCGGGAGCCGTCTCGGTGCTGACCCTGCCCTTGGTTCCTGGGCCACCTATGGTCTCGGTTCGACGAACCAGAATCTCCCCGGTTTCGTCGTCATGACGGAAGCAGCTCTGCCGCAGGGTGGCTCGACGAACTGGAGCAACGGCTTTCTCCCCGCCCACTATCAGGGAACGAGACTTCGCCCCGAAGGATCACCGATCCTTGACCTTCAGTCGCAGTCTTTCAAAAGCCGCGAGCATCAACGCCGCGCCCTTGACGAACTGGCCTTTCTAAATCAGAAGCACGCCGACGCCAATCCGCAGCACGATGACCTCGCCGCGCGAATGGAAAACTACGAACTTGCCTACCGCATGCAGACGGAAGTCCCCGGAGTCGTCGACATCGAAAGCGAGCCGGAGCACATCAAAGAACTCTACGGCCTCGAGCAAAAAGAAACCGAGACGTTTGGTCGTCAATGCCTCATGGCGCGACGTATGGTCGAGAAGGGCGTCCGCTTCGTGCAGATCTTCTCAGGCGGCTGGGACAGTCACGACTACCTCGAGCGCGGACATTCCTCGCGCATTCGCAGCGTCGACAAAGGCATGGCGGGACTGATCAAGGACCTCAAACAACGCGGCATGCTCGAAGACACCCTCGTGATCTGGTGCGGCGAATTCGGCCGCACTCCTGACAACAACAAACGTGGCGGCGTCTACTCACTCGGGCGCGGTCATAACGTCGATGCCATGTCGATGCTCTTCGCCGGAGGCGGAGTGAAGAAAGGGACCATCGTCGGGGCGACTGACGAACTCGGTGCTGAAGCCGTCGACTGCGTCCATCCAATCCGCGACGTCCACTGCACCATTTTGCACCTGTTAGGATTAGATGACAATAAGTTGACCTACTTCCATGCAGGGCGCTACAAACAGCTCTCGCAATTTGGAGGGCAGGTGATTCCGGAATTGATCGGGTAGCGGCGACTCCGAGCAAGCCACTGGCAGTGGCCGTTCCTACAAATGCTCCTGAAACCACGCTTCGATGTCGTCGACCATCGGAGTAAACCAGGGGTGACGATTCCAGCAGCCGTGTTTACCGCCCCCGTAGTGTGAAAGCACTTTCGTCGGGATACCGAGCGCTTTCATTTTTTCCATCGAAGGATCAATCTTCGTCGGGTCTTCGGTGCCCCCGTATTGAAAGAGAATCGGCGGGGTGTTTTTATCAATGTGCTGATGAGCATCCGCGAGTTCGTAGGCGTCAGGGAGCTCTTCGACGCTTCCACCAAAAAGCCAAATCGCGTTTGGTTTGATCGCATTCTTATTCAAGGAACTCTCTGCGACATTACCGGTCGCGATTTCCATGGGTCCTGACATGACCACGGCAGCTTGCACAGCGGATGACACGCCGGGGTTTCCTCCCTCGCCTTGCAACTCCTCGACATCAGCAGTCGTCGCGAGAAGTCCAGCGAGGTGAGCCCCGGCTGATCCGCCGACGACACCAATGCGATCCGGGTCCGCCTGGTAATCAGCGGCCTTAGCGCGCAGGAATCGAACCGCCGCGTGGCAGTCGTGAATATTCGCGGGGAACTTCGCTTCGCCGCTGAGTCGATAAGCGACGGCCATGGTGACGTAGCCGCGCTTCGCGAGTTCCAGCCCCATGGCACGGAATTTCATCTTGTCACCACTGTGCCAGCCTCCGCCATGAAGAATAACGGCAGCTGGGTGCGGTCCTTCTCCGGACGGGACGTAGATGTCGGCTAACATTTTGCGCGTTCCATACTGAGCGTAGGTCAGATCGAGATGCGGCGTGACGCCTTCAGGCAGAGTAACACTCGGCATCGTTTTGGCCTTGGCTTCCGGCCATGACGCTGGAGGCTGTGGGGAAACGCCGGAGATCCGCATCCTCTGAACATAAAGACCGCCAAACCCGCCGATGTAGAGATCGCGCAAATCATTGCCTCCGAAGGTGCAGTTCACAGGGCGCTCGGGGCAGGCAATTTTATCGAGAAGCTCTCCGCCCGGCGACCAGATCCAGATGTGAGCAGGACCAGCACAGTAAACATTTCCGGCTCGGTCAATCGTCATGCCGTCAGCTGATTTTGCGGTGGGGTCCCCGTCATCCATCGTCGCAAAGACGCGACGCTCACCAAGGGTTCCATCCGCCTTCACATCGTAAGTGAGAATATTCTTCGGTCCTGCCTCGGAAACATAGAGAATGCTTTCATCCGGATTCAGGATGAGGCCGTTCGCCGAGATCGCATCATTGGCGACGACAATCGCTTCGCCTCCACTCGGAACATAAATCACTTCCGCGGCTCGAGTGAGAGTGAAGTAGATGCCACCGGAACGATCGACGACGAGATCGTTTGGCTTACGGGTTTTGTCTGCCTCAAGGTCTTCCTGATGAATCACGGTCGCTTCCCGCAGACTGTCGAGACGCAGGATCTCCGCCTGACCGTTATCTACCAGCCAGGTCACACCATGATTGTAAAAACTTCCGCTGAGCCGCCGACCGCTCAGGCCCGGAAGCCACTCATTCTTTGTCGGAATATACCGTGATGCCTTTTCGGTAAAAGGGTCCGGAATGGTCAACGCAAAACCGTCCCACGAAGGGCCGTCAGCCAATTCAAATATACCATCTATTGCCTTGAGAGTGCTTCCGGGCGCGACTGGAGATTCCACTGCATGCAGGAGCGGAACGAAGAGTATCGCGAGACTAAGAGTGAGTGAATACGAAAAGGTTTGCATCAAATCTGATCTCAATTCTCACGCCATATCAAGGGTCGCGTCAATCTCGAAATCAGGCAAAACAACGGAAGAACGGACAGGCTTTTGAATCGAACTTTTCTCTAGCAGGCGTATCGTTGGGCATGAAGAAGCTTCTCTCACTCCTCGTCGCTGGATTCCTTTTGATGACCACTACAGCACACGCTGACATTGTTGAAACGGCGATTGAGTATGAGTCTGCGGAGACAATCTGCGAAGGCTGGCATGCCTACAATGACGAGATTGAGGGAAAGCGACCTTCGATTCTCATTTCTCATCAGTGGACTGGTCTGACCGACTACGAGAAGATGAGGGCGCGCATGCTCGTAGAACTCGGCTACAACGTCTTCGCACTCGATATCTACGGAAAAGGGATTCGCCCGCAACCTCCGGAATCCGCGAAAATGTCGGGGAAATTTAAAGAAGATCGCGACCTCTACCGCGCTCGCCTCAACGATGGGCTCGAGATTCTCAAGGGCCTCCCGCAAACTGACGGTTCGAAAATCGCAGCAATCGGATACTGCTTCGGCGGCACGGGTGTCCTTGAACTCGCCCGCAGCGGCGCCGATGTTTCCGGCGTCGTGAGCTTTCATGGCGGTCTCGGAACCCCAACCCCGGAAGACGCCTCAAACATCACTGCCGAAGTCCTCGTCCTTCACGGCGCGGTCGATCCCTACGTGCCGGTCGATGAGGTGAAAGCGTTTCATGCTGAAATGCTTGATGCCAATGTGTCCTACACCTTCACCGCTTACCCGGACGCAGTGCATGCATTCACCCAGAAGATGGCGGGAGACGATTCCTCAAAAGGCGCGGCTTATCAGGAAGCAGCAGATCTTGCCTCGTGGGAAGCAATGCGAACGTTCTTTGGGCGCCTCTTCGGGTTGCCCCGGTGAGGAAAACCACAAGATCGACAGGGGCGGATTCGGCGGTAGATTCACGCGAGCACGCAGCGACTCTTTACGATGCCAGATCACGAACACCTACGGCATAAAACCCGGACCCTCCCTTCTTCCGGTGAGGAGTTGATCGTCGCCTGCGTGCCGATGCGAAGTAATGTGAACTTGTCCGGCATCGCTCGCACCGCGAGCGCGAGTGGTATCTCCCGCCTCATTCTTACGGGGGACGCGAAACTGATCAACAAGATCGCCCGCGATGGAGCCGATGAACTCTCCGTCGAAATTCATCGAACGCTCGCTCCTGTTTTAAAAAAGTTCCGTGCCGAGGGTTACCAACTCGTCGGGCTTGAGCAGACGACCAATTCGCAGGATCTGAATCACTACCAATTCCCCAAAAAGACGGTCCTCGTGATCGGGAACGAACGCCTCGGATTGAATCCTGAAATTCTTTCTTTGCTGGATGATGTCGTAGAGATCCCGGTCTACGGTTTACCACATAGTTTTAATGTTTCTTCTGCGACGGCGATGGCTCTCTATGAGTACCGGCGTCAACTTTGCACATGAGTAACTCCCGAATCCGGGGCGATCGCTTTTCTATAACCGGACCCATTCCTTTAGATCTTCGTGTTCGAAGATCATTTTCTTTTGAATTTTCAGATCCTGCCCCATGCCGGCGTCGAGCGCACGGGTATACATCGCGTAAGCAATACCCACATCGGCGTAAGCAAGCCCCACCGCATTAAAATAGGTCCGCTCGGAGTCATTCTCCCGGCCGGGTTTGGCCCCGCTGATGAGCTCGATGAGGTTTCCATGGATGTCGTCATCGGTAAGGACACCGTCTTCGTAGGCACGACTTAAGGTCTGGGTCCGGTGCTTCACTGTTTCCCAGTCGTCGCAGACGATCTTTTCGCATTTCTTTGCGACTTCAAATTCGTCCTCCCATCCACCGACGTGCGAGTAGAAGGTTCCGGGTTTCATCCAGGCAGCTTTCAGCAGTGGCGCCTGGGCGCTGGTAGCAGTGACAATGACATCGGCGTCCTCAGTGGCGGTTTGGAGATTGGTGTTGGCGCCTTCGATTTCCATATCATCAAAAACGGGTGACATCTCTTTCACGAACAACTCTTCCTCTTCCCGCGTCTTCGCCCCGACACGGCAGCGCTTGAGCCCCGGCAGCACGGTCTTCATCGCGATGAGATGCATCTTCGCCTGCTCGCCCGCTCCGATGAATCCGATCGATTCCGAATCGGGGCGTGCAAGGTAGCGGGCTGCAAGCCCCCCCATCGCGCCGACTCGCAGGTTGGAGCAGAGAGTCCCTTCCATGAAGGCGATCGGAAAACCATGGTCGATCTCAGAAAGAATGATTACCGCAGAGAGATTCTGGATTCCATATTTGACTGGATTTGGAGGAAAGACGGAAACCCACTTTACCCCGCAAATGTGCTTGGAGCGGAAGGTGGCGGGAAGGCAGTTGATTCGCTCCTGCGTCTCGTCGTTGAAAATCTGCACGATCTTCTCAGGGAAGAGGACATCTCCGGATGCGTACAGCCTCATCGCCTCTTCGGCTGCGTCCATGGCGAGATTCATATCGAGGCAACCTGAGGCGAGAAGGTCTTCCTGGGAAAAATACTGACAATGGATTTCGTGGGGGTTCATCCTGCACCATCGGGTAGTCACTGCGGTGGCGCTTTCCACCCCTTGTCGGAGTGTGAGCGTCTATTGATCAGCAGGTTACCGCAGGGTTGCTCAATCAACTCAGACGCGCAGATCCAGTTGATAGTCGCGGGGAAGTGTTGAGAGTGTAGGTGTGAGTGATAAAGAGACTGCCGGAGACGATACTCCCGTGCCCAACTTGATTGTGGCACCCGGGCAGTTGCCGACGTTCCAAAACCGGGCCGCGGTCTTCGTGGCGAATCTGCTAGGACTATTCTTTGGAAATGAAAAGCAGGCTGAGAAGCTCGCGATGGTGGTGGGGGAGGTCGATTCCTATGGCGGCCGGCTTGTGCCGATTTTGAATCTCCTCTTTTCCGGTCGGGGATTAAACACGCTTGTCCTTGAGCGCGAACCCGACGATTCACTTTGCCGCTACTTCGAAGAGGTTGCCGGTCTCACCCTCCCTGAGCGGTTCGTCTTACCCCATCGTGACTATTTGACGCTTGGTCGTTTCACGGAAGTGGACCTCGAAGCTCATCATCCATTAATCGACACCCTGAAACATTCCTTCGCCCCCTGGATCGATGGCTACGTGACCGATGACACGCTGACGCGAATCGCCCACCGCATCGGGAAGCGAACCATCTCGTCGAAGGCAGGAAGTTTTCTCGGAAATAACAAACGCGAGCTTCATCTCTTCCTCGAGTCAGCGGGACTTCCGGTGGTCGCCACGGAACTCGCTACGACGCCGGGGGAACTGACCAGTGCTCTCAAGAAGATCAAAAAGGCCGGCTTCCATTCCGGGGTCGTCAAGTCGGCTATCGGTGCTTCGGGGATCGGACTGGTGAAAGTGAACTCGCTCGAGGACGCCGCAGCGGTCGCTTCGGAGGTGCCTGATTATTTCTTTTTTGAGGGGGCTTGCCTTGTGCAGGGCTGGCTCAGTCCGGGAAGTCACGGGGTGAGCCGCGTCCGCAGTCCGAGCGCCCAGCTTTTTCTTGATGAGGATTCGATCACCATTTACGACCTGACGGAGCAAATTCTGAGTCAGGCAAGTGTCCACGAAGGGAACGAATCTCCCCCGCCTTATCTTGCGGAGCGTGAAGAGTGGCGAGCGGAGCTGCTGCGCCAGGCCGGTATCGCCGGGCGATGGCTGCATGAGAAGGGGTATCGGGGTATGAGCAGCGTCGATTTTCTCCTTGTCGAGCTTGAGAATGGCGGGGCCGACATTTACGTCTGTGAGATCAACGCGCGGGTCACAGGGGCGACCTATCCATCCGTCCTCGCCCGCCATTTTATGCCGGAAGGCTCGTGGCTCCTGAGAAATCTCCGCTTCGAAACTCCGCTCGCGGGGAAGGATCTGCTCACTTTGCTGGAAAAGTCAGGCGATCTCTTCCGGCCCGGGACGAGTGAGACCGGAGTGTTTCCGGTGAACTTCAATGCAGGCGCCGATGGCCGCATCCACAAGGGGCAGTTTCTATGCCTTGCCCATTCGACCGCCGGAAGCCATGTTCTTCTCGAAATGGCGGAGCTCGATTTGCCTTGTGCCCCGGATCGGGACTGATGCCGGGTATTTTTTCAACCCATGATTGATCGCGAAAGACTCACTGAGCAACTAATCCAGCTGACCCGCGATCTCGTCCTCATCGAGAGCACCGACGCCAGACCGGAGGAACGGCGACGATGCTTCCAATTGATTCGCAATCACCTCGAAGAAATCAAAGGGATTGAGTTTCAGGTGTTCGAAAAAAATGGCTATGAGTCACTCGTCGTCGTTCCGGAAGGTTGCGAACGACCTGAGGTTCTCTTTTGCGGACATCTCGATGTTGTCGAACATCCTAACCCGGAAAGCTATCGCTCCGAGGTGAGGGACGGAAGGATCTATGGCCCGGGAACCGGGGACATGAAAGGTCAGCTCGCGATTCTGGTACAGTTAGTCAGGTATCTCTGGCGGGAGCATCCCGGACTTCCGATCGGGCTGGCAATCACTTCCGACGAAGAGCGCGGTGGCGAGAACGGAGTGAAATTTCTCGTTGAGGAGGCAGGGCTTGAAGCCGGGGTCGCGGTGATTCCCGATGGGGGTTCCCTGAGCGACATCATCATCGAGGAGAAAGGCATTCTCCATTTGCAGATAAAATCCAGCGGCGAGGCAGCCCACGCGGCCCGCCCCTGGTTGGGTGACAACGCATTGGAACGTCTCACCGAGGGCGTTCGCCGAATTCAGGAGATAATTTTCGAGCCATTGAAGCCGGAGCAGGTCGATCCCGATGACCTTGAGACACACTGGTTTCCGACTTGTTCCCTCACCATGATCGGGTCCCCGAATGACAGTCCGAACCGGATTCCAGAAGAGGCTGAGGCGATGCTTGATATTCGTTTCATCCCCCCTCAAACGGCCCTGTCAGTGCTTGAGGAGATTCAGAGAGTCATTCCTCAGGGCCTCACCCTTCATCCTCTCGTTTCAGCAGAGCCAACTCACCTTGCCCCGGACGGGGGATTTGTCGACGCGACCCGCGAGGTCACGGGGGTTGAGCCACGCATTGTCAGAGCCTGCGGCGGAAGTGATGGCCGTTTCTTCTTTGCCAGAGGCATTCCGGTCATGCTTTCCCGCCCCCGCGTTGGGAATCTTCATGGACAAGACGAGTGGATCGATGTGGATTCGATGGTCGATTACTTCGAGATCTGCCGCCGCTACGTTCTTAAACGAATCACGATTCAATCCTGATTCACCTCTGGATTTCGGCGGGTTCCAACCCCGAAGTAGATCAGGAATACAGCGATCGTTGAGCCCACCAAATTGGAAACGAGATCCCAGCTCGTGTTTTCATAACCCCCGACATTGGTCTCCGGGAGGCAGAGCGTCGCAAAGAATTCAACGACCTCATTGAGTGCGCCAAATCCCATCCCGGCGGCGGCACAGAGAATCATCAATCCGGCACTGGCACGAATCAGCTTTCCGGTCGCCCCGAGAATGGCTTTCCCAAGCGCTTGCCAGCAAAGCCAACTCGTGATCCCGAATCCATAGGCATGAATGATCTGATCGTATTTCAGTCTCTCCGGAATAAGCCAGAGGTTGTAGAGAACGCCCTCGCCTTCCCCTCGATTCCATGAGGTGGGAATAGGAATGAGACCGCCCGCCATGTGAAGCAGGCCCCAGATCGAAAGCGCCCAGAGGAGGCCATTGCTGAAACCGACGCGGGAGTGAACGAAAATAAGCGCAGAGAGCTGCACCGCCATAACGACAATGTAGAAAACGAATTCCCCGTTTCCCGAGCTAAAGGCACCAATGGCCGATGCAATGAGATAGATGGAACTGAAAACGAGAATCGTCTTTAACTCCAGGCCGGTCGCGGGTCGGTGCATAATTTGGAAAAGAGGTCGCTACCTCAGGCTTTTCCTGCTCCATCATTGTAATCCGATTCAGACAGGATGCGGCGATAAACCGGACTCTATCGCGGCGACAAGTTTTTCGAATCGAATCGGTTTCGCGACCATGAGCGTGTCGCCGTTTGCAACGGTCAGGTCAGATCCGGTTTCGCCATTTGAGACAAGAGCCGTAACCATGATGACAGGAACGGAGTGAAGAATCGGGTCGGATTGAAGTAGGGCGCTGACATCTCCTCCGTCCAGATCCGGCATGATGACATCGAGGAGAATCAAATCCGGCTTGAATTCGCGGGCGGCGGAAAGGGCTTGAGAAGATTTTTTTTCAACAAGGACTTCGTAGTCATCAGTTGCCTCCAGATTGATTTTCATTGTCTGGGAGAGAGGGATGTCGTCGTCGATGATGAGGATGCGTTTTCGATTCATGGTTTGTGTTTTTGGATTTCTATTTCTTCGTGGAGTTGTTCTTCCTGACGCTTCATTGGCCCTCGAGTGAGTTCCCGAGCTTTCAAAAAAATCTGTACGCGAAGGCCCTTTGGATCCTCGACATTGGAAACCTGAAAATACCCGCGATGTAGATCGACAATGTTTTTGGCAACGGAGAGGCCCAGTCCGGTTCCTTCGCCGGTTGGCTTGGTCGTAAAAAAAGGCTCGAAGACGCGGTTCAGACGATCCTCCGTGATGCCCGGGCCTAGATCGCGAATCTCGAGCACGACCGCGAGATCCTCCACGCGGAGCCGATCATAGTCACGCCTTCCAAGATCGCGGTCGATGGTTTTCAGTTTTCCGCAGAAGGTCTTTACCGTGATGACCCGTTCCCCGTCGCATCCCTTCATCGCCTGGATCGAGTTCATCAGGATATTAATAAATACCTGAACCATTTTTGCCTCGTCAATTCGAACCGCCGGAAGAGCAACGCGCATTTCTTTCTTGATTCGAACGTTCTGTTTGAGGACTTCATGCCTAACCATTCGAATCGCCTTCAGGACCGCTCCATTGAGATTGCAGGTCTTCAACTCAAGATCATCCGAACGTGAGTAATCGACCATGCCGCGAATGATGGCGTCTGCGTTCTCAATCGCTTCCTGCATGTAGATGACCATAATGTCGTAGGGGTTTCCAAGCTCCTCAGCTTTGGTCCGGAAGAAGTCCACGCCCATTTGGATCGTGGCGAGAGGGTTCTTCACTTCGTGGGCGACGCCGGCAGCGAGCCTTCCAAGGGAATCCAGTTTTTCCGCCTGAATCAACTGCATTTGAGTCGTTTTCAACTCATGAGTCGCTTCCTGAAGCCTGTTGTTCAAGGAGCTCATTTCAAGCCGGCTCCGCTGGCGCTCAAGTGCGTAGAGAATCGAGCGGAGAAGGAGATCCCCGCTCAGGAAATACTTAGGAAGATAATCCTGAGCGCCGCGCTTTACCATTTTGACGGCCAAGTCATGATCTTCGTTTCCGCTGAGAATAATGATAGGAACATGAACGGCGGCCTCGTCTACCCGATCGAGGGTTTCGGGGCCGAAGGAATCCGGGAGTGAGAGATCAAGAAGGATGACATCGAACTCAGATCGATCAGCGCTGTCGGGGCTCAGGTGGGTGATGGCATCCTTCAGCGAGACTGCCCGAATCACTTCAGGTTTATGGTCAAAGACTGCTTCCAGGAGGTGCTCCTTCACGAGGGCGAAATCGCCATCATTGTCTTCAATGCAAAGAATGCGCATCGCGGTTCCGGATGACGCGTTCGCTTCCGGGTTCTTAATCCCGGATGATTCAAAAGGAGGATTCATGAGTCACCTCCGGTCTCAGGCTGTTTTTCCTGTTCTCAGGTAATTCGGCAGTAAACCACCAGAAGTCTACGACCCTTTTCATCATCGAGAAAAATTCATCGATATCCGGCGGTTTCACGAGGTAGCAGTTTGCTCGAAGTGAGTAGACTGTATCAATATCCTCCTGCGCAGAGGAATTGGTAATGACAATTACGGGGATGGAGGAAAGCAAGGGATCCGATTTGATATCGCGGAGAACATCCCTGCCGTCTTTTCCGGGAAGATTTAGATCAAGAAATATCAAGTCCGGTCTGTTTGCCTTGCTATAATTATATTCTTTTCTGAGGTAGTGGGTCGCTTTGTCTCCGTTATCGACCGTGAATAATTCATGTTCGATTCCTATCTCACCCAGAGCCTCGATCGTCAGTCGAGCCTCTGCCGGGTTGTCTTCGACCAACAAAATTTGCATTTCCTCCTCCTTGATTAATTGAGCAACAATTAGTTAGGCATTTTTATATCTATTTTAACAGCCTTAATTCTCCTTATTAATATTAGCTTTTATTAACTATAATTTGAAGGCGGAATCACCGGTAGCGTAAAGACAAAGTTGGCTCCGCCCTGATCCGATCTTTCGACGCGGATAGTTCCGTGGTGCCGCTGGATGATGCGGCTGCAGATCGCAAGGCCGATTCCGGTGCCCGGAATGTCTTTTTGATTGTGGAGTCGCTGAAAGATTTGGAAGACACGATTCCTTTGGGCGGGATCAATGCCGGGCCCGTTATCGGCCACGGAGAAAACCCAGCAGTCATCTTCTTTTGTCGAGGAAATCCTTATCTCGGGAGTTTGGTTTCCACTATATTTAATCGCATTGCTGATGAGGTTTTGGAAAAGTCTCGTCAGCTGTTCGCGGTCTGCAATGACCTCCGGGAGTTTCTCACGGTGGATCTTAGCGCCGGACTCGGCAATGCTAACGGTCAGGTTTTCAAGCGCGGCATCGAGAGCTTTTCCCGGGTCGAGCAGAGTCAGGGCTTCGCCGGCTTTATCGATCCGTGAGAGTTCAAGGAGCGCGAGGATGAGTTGCCTCATTTTCTCGCTTCCGTCGACGATATGGTGGATGTATTCGTCAGCATTTTGGTCCAGCTTCCCTGTATAGCGTCGTTTCAGAAGCTGAACGAAACTGGTGACCATCCGGAGGGGTTCCTGGAGGTCGTGTGATGCGATGTAGGCAAACTGCTCCAGCTCTGCGTTTGAGCGGCGCAGTTCCTCTTCCATGTGTTTGCGCTCGGTGATGTTTCGGGCTGCGGCGTAGATAAGCTCCCCTTTGGAATCAGGAACGGCGTTCCACTCGAGCCAGACGTATCGCCCGCTCGTGCTCCGGTATCGATTTGCGAAGCGCACGATGGATTCGCCCTGATTCAACGCCTCGATCACGGCGACAGTCTCTTCCACATCATCGGGGTGAACAAATTCGACGAATGGTCGGCTGAGGAGCTGCTCATCCGGGTATCCGAGTGTTTCAGAAAAGGCTGGATTCACCCGTTTGAAGAAGCCATCCGTTCCGGCCACACAAAGCATATCAAGTGAGACGCGGAAGAAGGCTTTTAGGAGCGCCCCTGCTTCCTCGGCGCTCTGTTTTGCCTTGATAATTTTCTCGGCGGCTCTTCTCTGTTCGGTGGTGTCGTCGGCGACGCCCGCCATGCGAATAACTCGTCCCGAAGGATCTTGAATCGTAAATCCGCGATCCCTGATCCAGCGTTCAGAACCGTCGGGGCGATGGATGCGGTAATCGACATCAAAGCTGGTATGCTCTCTGTCGAGGGAGAGACGGCGGTCGAAGGCGGGAAAATCATCGGGATGAACGCTCTCTCGAATCGTGGAAATGGTGGTCGTGTCGGGGGGGCTTTGGAGCCAGATAGTTTCAAAACCGGGACTGAGGTATTCGATTTGTTCCCCATCTGCATGAGTGATCCAGAAGGCTTCACCAATATTGTCCGCCAATTGAATAAAGCGTTCCTGTGATTCTGCCAGCTCTGCGGTCCGTTGGTTGACTTCTGATTTGATTTGGTCGTTTCTTCCAAGTGAGGACATAAGAAGAATACCAAGGAGTGTGACGAGGATGAAACAGGCGGATTGCGCCACAATGATACCCCGGGGAGGATTGAGTACGATCGTCGGGTGCTGCGACGTTGCTGAGATCATCCAGATACGGCCGGCGAAATCGAATCGGCTCGTGAGGCTGGGCCGCATTGCCGGAGTTCGGTCGCTTTCATGGATTCCACTGTTTACGAAGGGCGCAGGATCAGGATCGGCGAAAGGCTTTGTATTGGCTCCGAAGTCAACGAGTGCGATATCCATCGGAATGTCAATTCTCTCATCGGTTGTCGCTTCCAGCATGTTGCCGACGTTCAGAATCGCTATCGCAATTCCCGGCTGATCGTGGATGGAAAGGCTTCGCTGCTCCCCATCTGTGAGAGGTTTGCGATCAATCCACTGGAGAACGGCGACTCGCATCTGATTTTTCCAGGTAAAGGGTATCGTTGCTTTAGGCTGACTCTTGTTGCGAACCAACTCAATGGCGCTGGCGATGGGCTCGACCGTGGCGAGGTCGAAGCCGGTCAGGCCGTGTGCCTGTTCCGGAGGCTCAGCATATAGAACTGGAAAGTGAGAGCCGTTCGTAGTCAGGGCGAGAGATTTTGTCTGAGCACTGTCCGGGTATTTTTCCGCAAAGGATGAGGACGTTTCCTTTTTCTCCGATGCACTTTCCTGACCGCGGTGAGTCGATGGAGCCCAGATAATGCTCTCGAATCCTTTATTCTGCTTGAGGGGGCGGTCGACAAAGGTATGAAATTCGTCTGGATCAACCTCGGCGCTGCTGTCCCACAAGCTGCGGATTGATTTCAATGATTCAAGATGGGCCGTGGCGAGTCGCTCGAAGGAGGAGATGCGTCGAAAAGCATTCTTCTCAAATTCAGCTTTCAGATTGCTAACGGATGAACTGCTGACATAGCACAGGACTCCGAGGACCGCCGCGAGGGCGAAAAGTCGCGGAACTTGCATGGCCAGGGTTGGTTTGTCGAGGGCACATCTAAGTTTGCCGCAAGGGCCCAGCAGAAGAGGAGCAACGGCGATCGCTCCAAGAGCGCGCCCGAGAGCCTGATTCTCAAAGAAAAACCATCCGATGGAAGCGGAAGCGACTCCGGCGGGTATCCAAAATGCGGTCACCGCGATGGCTCCGCCGAGACCGCTCATGAGGCCGCCGAGGAGGTAGAAACGTGAAGCTCCCGATTCGGAGAGGACGCCATTGGGCCAGTGAGTCCATCGGTGAATGAGAAAGGCGGCAAAGCCGGGCCCGGCAAGGACTCCGAGAGCTTCCCCGGAGATCACGGCGAAGACAGAGCCATAGGAAAGTGATTGCTCAAGCCACTGGAGCTGCAGTATCGAAGCGAGGATTGCCCCGAGGGTGAGCCAGGCCCAGACATTTCGCCCGTAGGTAAGAAACGCAGTGAGGGCAACCCCATAGGGGAGCCAGATAACCGGCCAACCTGCGAGGGGACCGGAGACCCAGAGGCTGAGAAGGGCGGTGAGCAGGTAAGAAGCGATGAGGATCAATCCGCGAAAACCGCTCCGACCGGGGCCGTGAATGGTTGCGGGATCCGGGACCTCACTTTCTGTATTGCTACAGAGCTCCGTTTCCTCTTTCACCAAAGAAAGAGGCTAACAGATTGAAAGCCAACTGAGAAGGATAATCTCAGGGCAGTCTTTCGGTGGAAAGGACGATCCTATTTGGCCTTCATTTTGCCGCGTCCCGGTCTCGTGGCGGGAAGCGCTCCTTCGGGACGTAATAATTCGACAGCAGAACGCCGGTTGGCGGAGATCTCCTCGACATGGTTGTCATAAGCTTGTTGCAGGGCTGCGATCACTTCCGGATGATCTGCGGCGACGTTGGTCGTCTCTCCGATGTCAGTGACGGTGTCGTAAAGTTGCACTGGATCCGGAGACGGTTTCGAGGTGACGTTGTCTCGTTTCTGATCTCCCTTTCCTTCCGGCCAGGGATAAAACTTCCACTTTCCGGAGCGAACCGTTCCGGGGCCATGCATCAGTACATACTGCTCGTGAGGGCTTTTGGCATCCGGTTCTCCGCTCATGAGCGGCCAAATGTCGAGTCCGTCGATTTTCCGCTCAGGCATGGTCCCTCGGCAGAGATTCACGAGGGTGGGCATGATATCAATCGAAGCAGCAACTTCTGAACAAATCGAGCCTTTTGGAATTTTGCCCGGCCACCACATCAAGGTGGGCTCACGGATTCCCCCGTCGTAAACACTTCCTTTTTTCGCCCGGAGCGGGAGAGATGAACCGACCGCGGCACCGTTGTCGCTCGTGAAGATAACAAGAGTGTTCTCAGCGATGTCGGCAGCTTTAACTGCCTTAAGAATTTCACCGACGGACCAGTCGACCTCTTCGATCGCGTTGGTTATTAAGTCTTTGTCAGGATTGTTGAATGCCTCAGAAACGGCGAGAGGAAGATGAACCATAGTGTGCGGCAAATAGATAAAAAACGGGTTCTCTCTTTCCTCTCTGATGAACTCTATCGCCTTCTTGGTATAGCGTTTTGTCAGGGTGTTCTGGTCGGCGGGATACTCGACGACCTCGTCATCGCGCAGGATGGGGACATTGTTCTTCGCGATGTGTCCTGCCTTTATCCCGGCGAGAGTCAGTCCGTCACGGATCACGATATCATCGGCGAGTTTGTTCGCAGGATCGATCCACATATCGTTGCTGTAGGGAATGCCCCAGTAGGAATCGAATCCCTGGTAGGTTGGCAGTGAGGGCGGGAGATGGCCGAGGTGCCATTTTCCGATGCAGGCCGTGTCGTAGCCGGTCGATTTCAGCATGTCAGCCAGGGTGACTTCGTCAGGATTCAGACCTCTGGTGCTGTCAGGAAAAAGCACGGGAGGCATGTCGAGGCGCTGATAGTGAGCGCCGGTGAGTAGCGCGGTTCGCGAGCCCGTGCAAACGGCACAACCAACATAGAAATCGGTGAACTTCATTCCTTCGGCCGCCATCTTATCGAGATTCGGAGTCTGAGGAACGGTCGCCCCGTTGAAGCCGACATCGCCGTAGCCCATGTCGTCGATGAAAATGAGAATCACATTAGGCCGGGGCGTCTCACCGGTGTGCGCAATCGTGGTGATGAGGATGAGAAAGAGGAGGCCCAGATTTTTCATGGCGGCATCTTGAGGGTAATGCGCAGAATCGGAAATGGAAAACGCTCCGGCTTGACGTGATCTCTTTGGCGGGAGCCGGGGATCCTTTTATCTCACCGCATTTTAGCGCCCTCTTCGCGTTCTTGCCATCAAGGGTGGAAATAGCGCATTCTCCTTTAATGAAATGTAGTTTATTTATTTTTTGTGCGCTCTTTTCAATGATTGGAAGCCTTTGCGCTAAAGACCTGAGGGGATCCAAGCCAAACATCATTCTCGTCATTACCGACGACCAGGGCTATGGACCGGTCGGTCGCCACGGGCATCCCTGGCTGAAAACGCCGAACATGGACACACTCTATGACACCTCGACGCGATTTGACCGCTTTCTCGTGAGCCCAACCTGCTCCCCGACGCGTGCTGCTCTCATGACCGGCCGCCATCCGATGAAGAACGGCATCACCCACACGATTTTGGAGCGTGAACGCATGACGCTCGACGCGACGATTCTTCCTCAGGTCTTGAAGACGGCCGGATACACCACTGGTATTTTCGGGAAATGGCACCTCGGAGATGAAGAGCCCTATCAGCCTCAAAGCCGGGGCTTCGACGAAGTCTTCATTCATGGCGCGGGCGGTATCGGCCAGGCTTATGACTGTTCCTGTGCGGATGCTCCGGGCAACAAGTATTTCAACCCCGTGATCCGGCACAACGGGTCGTTTGTTCAAACCGAGGGCTACTGCACGAACCTCTTTTTCGAGGCCGGGCTGGGTTGGATCAAATCGGTCAAAGACGGGGACGCCCCTTTCTTCACCTACATCACGACCAATGCTCCCCACGGCCCATTCATCGCGCCTCCGGAGAATGAAAAGCGATTCAGTGATCTTGGATTCGAGGAAATGACGGCCGGCTTCTACGGCATGATTGAGAACATCGACGAAAATATGGGTGTCATGTTAGAAAAGCTGAAGGAGTGGGAGCTCATGGAAAACACCGTCATTATTTTCATGTCTGACAACGGCATGACCGGTGGCGGCTCCGGGAAACCGGGACAACTCCTGGGGACCGATAAAACCGGATCGCCGATGGATATATACAATGCCGGCATGAAAGGCCTCAAGGGCAGTGCTGATGAGGGAGGCGTCCGCGTTCCTTTCTTCGTTCGGTGGGATGGAAAGCTCGAAGCCAATAGGCAAATCGAAACCGTCGCCGCTCACATCGATATTCTACCAACCCTGGCCGACCTCGCCGGTGCGGAGATTCCCGGGGCGCAAGTCGAGGGTCGCAGCCTTCTCCCGCTCATGGAAAACCCCGATGCCGAATGGGCGGATCGCTACCTCTTCACTCATAAAGCGAGATGGAAAACCGGCTCCGAACCCAACGATCACCAATGGCAGGATTGGGGAGTTCGAAATGCACGCTTTCGCCTCGTTGGATCAGGAACTCCCAAGAACATCGTCGAAAAGAAAAACCCGAAAGCAGTGGTAAAAACCGACATGCTCTACGACATGCTCGCCGATCCCGGGCAGACGACCAACGTCATCGATCAGTTCCCCGAAGTCGCGAAAGCGATGCGCGAAGCCTATGATGCATTCTGGAAAGAGACCCGCCCCCTCATGGTGAACGAAGATGCTCCGATGTCCCCGACCCGCCCCTACCATGTCCTCTTTGAAGAGCAAACTGCAGCCGGTGGCATTCCAAAATGGGAAGCGCCTGAGTTGTAGTGACCAGCTCAAGCCCTGCGTAGGATGGACTGCCCAGTCCGTCTTTCCAGATGCCTGTGCAGGCCCTGATCTTCCCCCGACTGCGGAAACTAGTAGGGCAACCCCGTCCTCTTTTGGATCACTCCGCCATCAACGCCGCCCTGAGATAATCAGTCGTCGTTTCGTAGCGTGGGTGAGGCTTGCCCGGATACACCACTTCACAGGGGACATTGAATGTTTCGCAATGCTCCTGCAGCTTGACCCCGAAATTCGAGGTGTGAGTAGGATCTTTCTGTTCCTTCCCGATCGCAGGCGGTGCTGAGTAGGTGAGGAAAACAGGAGGATCGTCGCTGCTCACGAGCGCGTAGGGAGAATACTCGGCGATCCAGTCAGCAATTCGCTCCCGCTCCGCGAGGAACTTGTCGAAACCGAGAATCCCGAAAGCGTGCCCACCGTATTTGCTGTTCGGCGTCCATGCTTTCATCTGCGCCGGATCAAGCGTTGTCTGCGCCCCGGTCACCGCTGCGCACCAGAGACGAGTCGACTCACGCGCTATCGGATCATCACTCGCCGGATCGGCCATGTCATCGTGAAAGGCGAGCCAGAGCGACGAACAGGCTCCGGCCGATCCTCCCGTTGCGCCGATCCGCTCTTTGTCGATGTTCCATTCTTCTGCTTTGCTGCGAACGAATTGGAGCGCACGGGCCGCATCGTGGAGGGGGCCTTTCACCGGAGGAACCACGCCATCAGCAGTCGCCTGCTTGATATAACGATAGTTGATCGCGACCACCGAAATCCCCGCTTCGAGCAATTGACTCGCATTCGCAAAGCGATCCATCCGCTCCTTGCTTCCGCCGGACCAGCCACCGCCATGAATCACGAAGACGAGTGGCGTTGGCACTTCAGAATCCGCTTTCCAGAAGTCGAGGACGTGGCGTTCGTGTTCACCGTAAGCGACCTCGGCGAGAGTAGGATGGGGGACCGAAGGCGCGTATTTCGGAGGAGCTTCCGCTTTCTTTTCCTGAGCAGAAAGACCAGTCGCGAAAAGGAAGAGAGTGGCGGTGAGAGTGGAGATTTTCATTGAGTCACAAAGTGTAGGGTCACGCGAGTCTAGCGAGGCACGTTCGATATAACAATCCCGTTGTCACGCCGTTTCCGGCAAAGCATAGACCGGAGCTCCGGGACAATCGCAGGAATGTCATCGTTACGCGAAGTGTGGCTGAGGTTTGTTGGAATCACCCCGCAAACGCAACCGAGGCGACCCCTTTCACCCCTGGCTCGGCTTGGAAGAGACGGCCCGCGTGCTCTTCGTCCACATTCGGGAACTTACCGGTCGTGATGTAGAGCGTTTTCAGCTCCGGCCCCCCGAAGGTGCAGGAAGTCGGGCCCGTCACGGGGAGTTCAATCTTGTCTAAGATCGCTCCGCTCTTTGGATCAAAGCAAATCACCGCGCTGCCCCGGCAGAAGGCGATCCAGAGATGGTCGTTCTCATCAATTGTCATCCCGTCGGGTGAACCCTTAAGCGCCTCCGTATCAATCGCGATCGTCTCGTTGCTGATCCCGCCCGTCGCGTTGTCGAAATCAAAGGCGCGAATCTTCTTCGATGGCGTGTCGATGTAGTAAAAGGTGGTGGCGTCCGCGGTCCAGGCGAGGCCGTTAGAGTTCGTCACGTTCGGATACTTCAGCGAGAGCGAGAGATCGGTTTCGAGGCAGTAAAGCGCCGCAGTGCCCGTCTCCTTCACCGTGCTGATCGTGCCCGCCCAGAGACGGCCTGCAGGATCGCACTTGCCATCGTTGAAGCGATTCTGTGGCTTCTTGTCAGGCTCCGGATCGGCGATTGGCGTTTTCTCCCCCGTCGCCGGATCAAGGAAGGAGATCCCGTTGTCTCCTGCCATGACGTAGCCGCCCTTCGCACGAGGAACGACCAGTCCGACGCGCTCCCCGACTTCGATGGAGGTTTCCGCTCCCGTCGCCGGATCAAAGGTATTCACGCGATGCCCTTCGATATCGACGTAGTGAAGAATCCCATCATGCCAGACCGGGCCTTCGCCCCACTTTGAAAACTGCGTTCCTGCTAAAGTCACCATGCGGGGACTTTCGGGGAAAAGGATGGAGAATCAACAGGGTATGATTGGGGGCCTAACCCTGTTGAATCCAGCAAGCTGTGGCGACGGGATTCCTGCCGTCGCAGCAGGGCGGGCGCGCAGAAATTTCTTTGCTGGAGCCTTCCCATGCGATTTCCGACTCGCCTTTGTCCGCGGACTTCGCTACAAACGATCCCATGAAGATCACCATCCTCTCCCTCGCCCTCATTGCCATCGCCTCATCAACCCTCGTCAGTTGCACGACCAACGACGGTTATCCTCCCCGCGGCATGCATAACAACGATCCCATGCCCGCAGCAGTGCGGAGACATCAGGAGCGGATGCGACGGTAGGCCTCGGAGGCTCGTCGAAAATCGACTGCTCTTTCTTTCGCATCAGCGATTCCCGCAGTCTGCTACGAATCCCCGCGAACCAAATCGATCCCCGCAGGCTCCCACAATTCAATCGCGTTGCCTTCGGGGTCCTTGAGGTGAGCGAAACGCCCATTTGGATGGACTGTTTCCTCGACCGCAACCTTGATCTCAGCTGCGCGGAGCTGAGAAACCATCGCGTCGAGGTCTCTCACTCGAAAGTTGATCGACCAGGTGCGGGAAGGCCGCTCCTCAGATTTCTCGCGCGAGGGCTCAGCGCCAAAGATCGTCGGACCGGCGTCCTGCCACCACGATGGGTGTTCGAAATTTTCCGCATAGCCCGCGATGCCAAAGTTTCGCTGATACCATTCCGTGAGTGCGTCAGGATTCTCTCCGTAGAAGAAGAATCCGCCAATGCCCGTGATTTTTTCCATGGGGGAATGGTGAGGATTCAAGAGGGTTCGGTCAATGAGTTAACCCTCTTGGGTTTGAGTCCGTGGGTGTGAAACCTTTCGACGAATCGCTGTCTGCCTCTTCGACGCGGACCGGCCACCTGCCGACGTTGACACCTCGATCCCATCACGGCAATCTACCGCCATGAAATTCACCCTGATGATTCGCCTTCTCTGTGCTTTTGCCTTCACCGGATTTGCCTTGTCGGCTCCTTTGTCCGCCGCCGGGAGCTGGCCCGACTTTCGTGGGCCGACTCAGGATGGTCACGTGGGGTCTGCCAACCTGCCGGAGACGTGGAGCGAATCCGAAAACGTGAAATGGAAGACAGAGATGCCGCTTCTGGGGCTGTCTTCGCCCATCGTTCTCGACAATCAAATCTGGTTGACCACCGCGACGGTGGAAGGCCACGAATACTATGTGCTCTGTGTCGATGCGACGACCGGGGAAATCACTACCAATCAAAAGCTGTTTCAAAGTGACAACCCGCAGGACATGGGTAACGGCGCACAGGACAACAGCTACGCGACGCCCTCTGCAGTGGCAGAACCCGGACGCGTCTATGTGCACTACGGCAATATCGGAACCGCCTCTCTCGACACCGAAACGAGGGAAGTCATCTGGAAACGGGACGACTTGAAGTGCTGGCACTATCGGGGTGCTTCCTCCTCCCCCGTGCTCTTTGAAGACCTTTTGATCCTCACCTTTGACGGCGCCGACCTCCAGTATCTCGTCGCCCTCGACAAACGCACCGGAGAAACCGTCTGGAAAACCGACCGGTCCGCGGAGTGGAACGACGAGGATATCGACAAGGAAATGGTGAAAGAGGGAGACTGGCGCAAAGCCCACAGCACCCCTTTGATCGTTTCCATCGACGGAGAACCGGTCATGTGCAGCACCGGGGCGAAAGCCGCCTACGGCTACGATCCCCGGACCGGCGAAGAACTTTGGCGGGTGGACCACGATGCCTATTCCTGCTCCCCCCGACCGGTCTTCTACGATGGCAGCTTCATTCTCGTGACGGGTTTCAGCAAAGGCGCGGAAATGATGTCCGTGAAGGCCGGTGGCAGCGGCGTGGTCAACGACACCCACATCGAGTGGCGATTCGACACCTCGTTCCCGAAGTATTCATCCCCCATCCTCGTCGATGACCTCCTCTACTTTGCGATGGACGACAGCTTTCTCGTCTGCGTCGAGGCGAAGACCGGAGAGGCCGTCTGGAAAGGTCGCGTCGGGGGCAAATACCGAGCCTGCCCCATCTACGCCGACGGAAAACTCTATTTCTTCAGCCTCGAAGGCAAGACCACCGTGATCGAGCCGGGCCGCGAATTCAAAATCCTCACGACGAACGAACTCGCGACCGATGCGCCGCTTGATGATCCAAGACGCGGGCCGGGCTTCATGGCCTCACCCGCCGTGGTGGGAGACGCGATGTTTCTGAGAACGCGGTATCATCTCTATCGGATTGAGGCGGAGTAGGGTGGTCTGACCGGGAGGGCTTTCGGGTAAAGCCTGTCGGTGTGACTGATCATTGAACTAGTTAAGAAACGTTGCCTTACCCCCTTCATAGGTTTCGGTCTTCAACAGGTCGAGATAGCGTGCGTAGCCGAAGGTGCGGTCACGCTTCTTGCCGGGGATTTCTGCGAGGACGCCAGCATCGACCAGGGCCATGACGAAAGAAATCTTGCCTTTTGACAGCTCAAAGAAAAGATTTCTTTCTTAGTGCGCGGCACTACGAAAGGTCAGTTTCGTTTCGCTGAGATCTCTTGAGCGGGGAAAAATCGACGGAACGAATACCTCTTCGATCCGAGCGCGCCACGGAGTTGAAAAAAGCGAGGACTCCCCCGAGCCATCAATCGTCATTCATCATTTCCCAGTATTTTGTCAGTCCTTGCTCGCGAATCATTTCCTCTAATTCGGGAACATTAATCAAATCCCTCGAAACGGCCAGCATCATGCGGATATCACTCAGATGTTTGGGGCTTTCACCAGATCGATAAAAGTCGAGTTTACGGATGATCACATATTCAGCCGGGGCAATCGCGATTTCTTCGCCATCTATTTCGGCTTTCCTTCGATTCCGAAAGGCCCACCCATGGAGGGGATCGTTTCCCATCAAATAGACATCCGCTTTAAAGCCGGTTTCATGATGAATGAGGTTAAAATGGCCATTCGCCTCACGATTCGCTTCTATTTCGAGAACTTCAACCGGTGGGCAATAGAATTGTTCCAGAGGAAACAAAGCCGCCAGCTTTCGGGCTTGGGCCGAAGGCAGCAACAAGATCAAATCCACACCGTTCGTGTTCCGTGGCTCGCCATAAATCGCCGCCGCCATGGAACCGGTGACCAGGTATCGAAATCCAGCCTCGTTGAGTCTTTTCGTGAAGTGGATCGATGACCACATCTCAACCTTTCAACACTCCACGGATGCAAATCAGCCGAACTTCCTCCGCAATTTGGTCTTCAGACCAATCGGGATGCTGCATCCGAAGCCCAGCAGCCTTGAGTTTCCGAGCCTGCCGATTCAGCGCATCGACTTGTTTCAACTTCTGATCCGGCGTCATCCGCCGGTATGCCGCAATCTGAGCCGGATGCAAGGTGCCCTCAGGAACCCAATGGGGCATTTCAGGGGCGGTTTCGGATTTAGGAGACATGCGTCCAACCTATCGCTCCGATGCGCGAGGTCCAAATCAAAAGCGTGGCTCGTTGTGGGGGTTTCCGAGGTTGAGAACCGAGATGTCATTGCCGCGATCTGAGGAAAAGTGGCAGATCAAAGAGAGGAATTGGAAACGTTGGCGCAGCCGCCAGTTTTCTGAGTGCGAGTGAGCTTTCGGATTTGAAATGTCAAAATTTGTCAACCGACCCCTTTTTCGACTCGACCCCTTTTTCGACCCCTTTTTCGCAGGATCAATCGTTAAAATTTGGAGAGATCAACCGCCTTGAGACCCGCTAGCTTTGCTGCCTTGAGTTGGCGCTGGTCGCTTGATACAAATTCTCTGCAATCGAGCAATCGGGCCGTGGCGATATGCATGAGGTCCAGAGTCCGACACCCGGTTTTGAGTGTGATCAGCGGGGAGAGGAGAAGACTTTCGTTCGCGATCTCATCAAGCGAGAGGGGCACGGCTACGAATTTCCCCTGCTTTACCATTTCCGAAAGCAAGGATTTCGCCGCCACCAGTTGAGCGGTGTTGATCTGTTTGCGAAGCGCCATCGCGTTCAAGGCGGTTTCCATTTCCAGTTCGATCAGGCGCGAGACCGGGATCGGGGCTCGACGTTTTGTGAGGAAGGAAAGCACTTTCGAGCTGAGAGGTTCCGCCACCACCAGCTTTAGGGCGACGCCGGTGTCGAAGAAGGGCCCCATCACCGTGTGCCTCTGAGATCGTCGAGGGTTTCGTCAATGACGGCGATCTGTGAAGATCCCCAAATGGCGCTGAGGCGTTCGCCGTGGCCGTCCCAATCCGCCGATGGCGCTGCTGGATCTGGCACGGGAGAGAGCCGGGCGACAGGCGTCTTGCGCCGCACGATCTCAACCGTCTCGCCGCTCTCGACCGATTTGAGAATCTTGGCGAGATTGTGTTGCGCTTCCCTTACCGTCACCGTTTTCATGACGCACGTTAATGCCGCACAAATATGGAGTCAAGGGACCGGGTTGCCAAAAGGATCAGTCCTGGAAATTCATAGGGACACATGGAAATCCGGAGGGACAGTAGTATCAGATTGTTCAAGCGGATTTTTTGACGATTTTTTGGCGAAGCATTTTGGGCATAGAGGCGCGTCATCACAAGCCGGGTTCACGGATTAGATGTTTGCTAGTCTCTTGCGATGG
>Ga0222653_1000046_pt1 | contig 76139 bp, 113 predicted proteins | sample AntAcemetagen419_FD_179856 | JGI IMG/M metagenome (GOLD analysis project Ga0222653, IMG submission 179856) | Saline water microbial communities from Ace Lake, Antarctica - #419 | ecosystem: Environmental > Aquatic > Non-marine Saline and Alkaline > Saline | place: Antarctica: Ace Lake...
TTATCCAATACCCTTATATTCATACCATTTGGAGATCATATAGTATTAGAAGATAATGGTAAAAGAATAAATTCCCGTATGTTTCAAGAAACAACTTCAGCTATATTTACATATATCCTAAGAGAAGATTATTTAGGGGTATTTAAAAAAGAAGAAGGTAATTATAATGTATTTGTATTACATTATTGGGACTTTGCCCAAAGAATGTATGAAACAATGAAATTTTTACAAGCACCTAATGTAATGGCAAACAAATGGATGTTATAGCAATCGCATATACGGATTCCCACAACCATGATTTTAAACAATTTAATGGTAACCAATCCCGGGTGGTTAAGAATCTAAAGGTACAATCTAAAATATTTAAATTGGCCAGGGAATATGATGTACCGGTATTTTTTGCCGGAGATATGTTTCATAATCAAAATAACCTATCAAATCAACTACTTGAAAAAACCTTACCAAAACTAAAATACTGGCATAAAAGGACTAAAAGTTATAATATATCGGGTAATCATGACCAATGCTTTCCAAACACTTTAGATAAACCTTCTCCATCTTATATTAAAACCTTAAGTCAGGTATTTAATAATATGTATTGTATTGACCATAAATCAATAGAAATTACAGATGGTGTACATTTACATGGTGTACCCTATATTTCATTAAACCAAAACTTTGAGGATATTATTAATAACATAACTCTAGGTAAAGGTAAAAATATATTAATGATTCATACGGATTTACCAGGGGCAAAGGACACAAACTATAGAGAGGTTGGTACTTCATTTAATATAAAATATAAAATCTTTAACCGTTTTGATTTAGTGTTATCAGGTCATATTCATTTACCTCAAGTCCTATTACCTCATGTACTTATGATGGGATCCCCCAATCAACAAAAGAAATCTGATTCGGGTATTGAATATGGGTGTTACTTAATTAAATCGGATATGAGCTGGGAATTTATAAATATGAAAGGCCCAGAATTTATAGAATTAGAAAACGATGAAGAACCTCCAATTAATGATAATTGGAATTATTATTATAAAACCCCAAAACCAAGAAAGAAGAATGCAAAAGATGAGCTAAAGGCAATAGATACAGATAATACGGAATTGCTAGTTAAACAATATCTAAAGTCTAAGGGAATTACAGATAAGAAAAGAAAGAAACTACTATTTAGAGTATTAAAAGATAGCAAATGAGAAAATTTACAGACATACATATTATAGGGTTTGGTAGCATAGGAAATATGGAATTTGATTTTGACCAACAAGGTTTAAATATATTTCAAGGTGATAATGGTTTAGGTAAAACAACCCTGTTATCAGCCCTAAGTTGGGTTTGGTATAAAAAGCCTTTAAAAGATGTTGAAAATATAGCTACCTGGGAACACCTAAGGGATGAAAACTGGGAAGGTACAATGGTTTCTTCAGTTTGTTACATAGAAGGGGTTGAGCATAAGGTTGTAAGATGTATTAATTATAAGGGTTTAGTAGGAGATGTTAAAGGAGGTAACGGGTTATTTTATTATATCGGGGGAATACCATTTTTAGAATACCAAAACAAAATAGACCTAAACAAGATAATCATAGACAACCTAGGTTTTTCATTTGAATTATTTAAAAACACCATTGTTTTCGGTCAAAAAATGAAAAGGTTAATAGAGGAAACCGGGTCTAAACAAAAATCTGTTTTTGATGAAATCTTTGAATCAAATTATATTAATAAAGCCAAGGAAACATGTAAAACAAATTTAGTAGAATTAAATCAATCCACATCTCAATTACAAGGTCTTATTGAAATAGGGTTAGAAAACATACAAGAGAAAAAAGCTATCATAAAACAAGTATCTGAAACAGATAAAAAACAAAAAGCCCTATTAAAGGAAAGGAAAAATCACTTAAAAACCCGAATAAAAGAATGGAGGGTTAAAATCTTAAGTTATGATGAAGTAAAAGGCACTTTATCAAAAATATTAAAAAATACCCTAAAAGAACCTATACCCCCACTTAAGCAAGATGGGGCTATAATTAACATGGGAGAATTACAGGGTAAACTATACACCTACTTGCATGACATTGAAATTCTAACAGACAACATTGAAGTATTAGGGGATGAACTTAAACAAGAAGTAAAGGTTTGTGGTAAATGCGAACAAACCATAAATAAAAAACAATTCCTTAAACAAAGGGAAGACATTAAATTACTTAAACAAAAAAAGGAAAAAACGTTAACCATAACAAGGAAACTTTATGGTAAATGTTTAAAAAAGGTTGATGAATTAAATGCTAAAACCAAAACAACAAAATTAGCTTTAGAAAAATACCAAACCTTAAAACAAAGTTATACCGAACAACAAACCACCATTAATAATTTAAATAACACCAAGGAAAATCAAACCCTTTATCAACAACTTATAGATAAAGCTTTATTAGATATTAAGGATTTAAAATTTGTGAACAACAAAGATTTAATACAAAAACATAAAAAAGAAATTAAAACCAAAAAAGCCTGGATTAATAAAAACCAAAAAATAATAGAATTAGCCATGGGCCAAATCCAAGATTTAGAATGGTTAATTAAAGATGCGCTATCAAACAAAGGTATTAAAGCTTTTTTATTCCAACACCTTATAGAAGAACTTAATGAGGCCCTTTTAGAATACTGCCCCATTATAGAGGGTATAATAGAATTTAGGATTGATACTGCCAAGGCAGCCCAAGATTTTAAAATAGTGGTAATTAAAGATGGTAATGAAATTCCATATGCGGATTTATCTGGGGGACAATCTCAATTAGTAAATGTGGTTATAGCTTTTGGGATGCATTCTATTACCATGTCAAACAAACCGGTTAATATTTTATTAATGGACGAGGTATTTGAATCACTATCAAATTCAAATATTGAGAAAGTTGCATTATTAATCGAAATGAAATCAACATCTTCATCAGTATTTCTAGTGACTCATTCAGATTCATTCATTAGTACTAATAGCAGGGTATACAACTTTTCTCTAGACAATGGCTACACCAGTATTGTTTAGGTAATCCGGCCATATACTATTACTTATTTTAAACAAGTAAAATGGCAGTTAACTCAAAAAAGAAAGGATCTAAAAATGAAAGAAACGTTTGTAAGGCCATGGAAGAATGGTCTGGGTATGAATTTGCCAGGGTACCAGCTTCTGGAGGTTTAAGATGGAAAGCCACCGATAATATTACCGGAGACATTATATGTTCAGATCCTAAGGGTAATTATAAATTTAATTTATCCATAGAATGCAAATCATATCTTACCATCAATTTCGAACATATCTTATTACCTAACTCTAAAGTTAGAATATTAGATTTTTGGGAGCAATCCGTTGAAGATGGTATAAGGGGGGATAAAGAACCGGTATTAATTATGCGATACAATGGGATGCCAGCATCTTTATGGTTTGTAGTAATTGAATTTTCTACTTACCTATCAGTAAGGAATTTATTTCCCAATGATCATAACAGTTTTATCATCCAGGCCGAAGGTCATAAACTAATCTGCTTTACCTCAGATATTTTATTCCAAACAAATTACCAGAAATTTATTAAACTAATCAAGAAATTCCGTAAAAATGGCAGAAGAAACTAATCATGTCTGGGCAATAGCTTATATAGATAGAAGCTTATTAAAAAATGTAGAATCTGACCTTGTAAATTATGATTATACAGAAATCGAATGCTATATACCCACAGTAAAAATCCTTAAGAAGAAATTCAAAGGTAAAGCTCAATTTGAATTCCAACCCTTATTATTTAATTACGGATTTTTTAAAATACCTTATGAGCTTGCATGTATACCGGATTACCTTATGACACTTAGGTACAGGATAGGTTGTATATATGGTTGGGTAAAGGATCCTAGTACAGCCTTAACAACTATACCTCATTTAAGGGAAGATAATGAATCATCAAATCAGGCTTTATCAGAAGAAGAATTTATGAATGATGAGGATCTATCTAAAATGTATAAGAACCTACCTCAATGTGCATTAGCTAAGGAAAAAGAAATACGGGTATTAAAAAATGCCGAAGATAAAATGAGTATCTTTTGTAAAGAGGATATTGATAGAATTAAAAAAGGAGATTATATAATCCTACAAACATATCCTTGGGAAGGTATCAGGGCTAAGGTTTTAAATATATCTCATAAAACAAAAGAAGTTAAGGTAGAATTAGACATGGACACTGCCATGAGAAAAGTTACAGTATCCTTTGATAATGTATTCTACACGGTATATAAACATCATGATGTTGATAAGGATCCTAAAGAAGGTTATTTAGAAGATATAAAGAACCGAAGTAAGACGGGCTCAATAGATAGAATCATACATAAAATGACTTATTAAAAAATGGATATTACAGAACACAGATGTTGGGATATATTATTAGATGATGAAAGGAGTGCTCTACTATTATCTTTGGGAAACCAAAAATCAACCTGGGAAGCCGGGGAAATAATGAACAAGTCCCATTATAAGTATTTAGAGATACAACAACGGGGAGTTCGGTTTATGCAAATATTTAGAAGGTATTATGATTTATATGACCAAACCATTCCGGAAGAAGTAAATATAAACCCATCATTCCATGATTACCTTATGTTGGTAATTGATAAAAGGAAATCAGTAAAAGAAGCAGTTGCCCAAATGGATTACTCAGATTATAAAAAGGTAGCTCCTAGAGAAATAATAATCATGGAGCAGATGGATATATTATATTCTACCAATAACCCCGCTTATAGAGACCTATATGAGTTAATAATAGAGTTTGATAGATGGAATAACTTTAGAATATTACCATCACCATTACAAATGCCTTCTGCATTTAAAAGGAGAAATAAAGCTAGGTTTAATAAACATTTAAAAAACCTATCAACCTTACCACAATTTTCAATAGATACCATAATACAAAAATCGTCTTATACGGGTAAATATGAAAAAAATTACCTTACCATATTAACCCCACATAAAACGGAAAATTTTGAAGTGGTAGAGGTTAGGGATAAAGCTAAATACACAACCTTTATTGGTGAATGCGGGTTGGCTTTATTTAAAGATAAAAAAACGGCCTTGGATTTTGGGGACCTTATAACAGCTTATTTAGGTATTGGAACTAAATCATGTATCGAGGGACAAAAATTCTGGCCTCAGTTTAGAGAATATATAAGGAAATCTATTAATTATAAACACCTAGAAAATATTACACCTAACAAAAAATTCCTTATCATGGCTTTTGGTGGGGACGGGGATCAAGATGATTCGGTTAAAGTACAAAAGATTTTAGATAAACGAAGGAAACAAATTGAAAGGATTTACAAAGGGGGTGAAGCAAGGGGTAATGATAATCAGTTCTGGAATTAAATCAGGTTATATTAATATTTATATTTGAATATTAATTTTTAAAATAATAATAAAAAATCATGGCAAAACCAAAACCAAAAAGGCATCGTATGACAAAGGCACTAAAATCCTTTGCGGCCACTTTAACCAACACTCAAAACTTTACGGTAAAGGATTTTAAAAGGCATTGTATTGTACGGGAAATGCCCTTTGAAGAAGTGGCAAAACAAGATGTTCACGAAATGCGTATGTTTATATTTAGGCATAAAGGTCTAATTAAACCAGAATTATTAGATGATTTTGATATATGGAATGAAAAATACCTAAGGGAAGAAAGAAACTTACCAGATGTATATTTTCACCCTTTATTAAGAATGGGTTTTGTTGGAGAGGAAGATGAAGATGGCAATATAAAAAGAAAACGGGTAAAAGGGATTAAAAAGGCTAAGAAGGCTAAACGGGAAAGAAATGAGCATGGTATATTTTCAGGTACCAAAAAAGCTTTAACCTTTAAATGTGCTGCAGATGGTAAAACCATTAAGGAAACCATAGATGCAGTATTAGAAGTTTTTTCAGATGCCAAAGAAAAATCCATATCGATTTGGTTTAAAAAAGCAATCAAAATGGCAAAAACCACCTAGTAATGTCAAGTAGAAAACCTGCCTGGTTAATGAAACCCAAATATGATTTATCTAAGATAGTAAAAGACCTTTATTATATTGTGGATTTAAGAGTAATACATAGACCCCAAGTAATAAGATTAGAGTTTAAATCATTTAAACTGGCAAATAAATGGCTTAAATCTAGAAGTTTGAAAGTTAACCAGATGCAGTTTTCTATTGAGGTGGGAAAAACCATACTAGAATACGAAATACCATACACAACATATTATCAAAATGCGGGCGATAGAACAAAAAAACTTATCTCTTTATTATACAGAGAATCAGGAGACAATAGAGGAAATAATAAATATGGTTCAAAAGTTATTGAAAAGAACCGCTTTAGATGATGGGTATGCCTATTCAAGCGACCATACCATGTTAATAAAAAAATTCCATAAAGTAATTAAATACCCCACCGGAGTGGCCCACTGTTATAAAATATGGTTATGTATTCAGGAAAATTACCCTAAATTAAAAGGTAAAAGGAATATTACCTTAGGTATATACCACCAATATGGAGAAGAAATATTACAATCCTTTTCCAAGTGGTGGCATAATGATTACAATAAGGGTAAAAAATTATTACGCATAAGGCCTAATACCTTTATGAACCCCTCACAAGCTTTTAAGGAACAAAAGGCCCGGGGATTTAAACATCGAAACGATATGGTTGGTTTTGACACCAATTCAAACCATATTATTTCTATTATTAATAAGGATTATATAATACCAATTAATTTTAAGGTGGGTTGGCCAGATAAAGGATCCAAATTACCAGAGATACATAGGGCCCAATACCTTTACGGAGTATCAGGATTTACTAAAGTGGAATATGCTAGGAGCACCTAAATACTATTTTTATAAAACAACAATCAATGCAGGATAACCAGGAAAATAAAACCGAGCCAGAAGTTATAACCTTAAATCTAGGTAAATTAAAAACACCTATATATTATAACCATGAAGATAATACAAGTTACCACATACACCACAATGGGGCTAAATCGGTAGAATGTAATGAATCCATTGAGATTAAGGATTTATCAGAGTTACCTCAAAAAGCCACAGAACTTGGGGACATTAATAATAAGAAATTATCTATGGCTTTAAAAATGAAAAAAGAATATTACATAAAAACAATCATAAAAAAGTAAACAATGGATTTAACATCAATCGAAGACCAAAAGGTCATCAGTCAAACAGCTTTAGATAACGGCTATATGTTATTGGTATATGAAGATGGAACAACTGCCATAGTAAAGGTAGCCTCAATCAACGATTCCGGTATTTTAAGGGATGCTTTAAAAGAGGAGGAAGATGAGGATGAGGAGGAAGAAGATGAGGAGGAAGAAGAAGAGGAAGATAAGGAAGATGAGGAAGATGAGGAAGAAGAAGATGAGGAAGATGAGGAAGAAGAAGATGAGGAAGAAGAAGATGACCTAACTTGGGATGACATCAAAAATTCTGATTTTGAAGAATTAGAAGATATTATCGATGAAAATAAGATGGACATCGATATTGATGATTATGAGGATAAAAAGAAATCTATAACTAAGCTAAGAAAAGATATAGCTAAGGAATTGGATATCAAGATCACCAAATAGTCTATCACCAAATAGTCAAGGTTAGAGGGGGTGCCATGCTCCCTCTTTCTTTGATCTATTAAAGTATAAATACCCATGGAAGAACCCTTAGCAAATTTATCATTAACAGAAGATCAATGCACCTTATTAATCCTATCTCTTGAAAGTATGGTTAATCAGGCTCATGATGCTAGGAATAATTTAAGAGAACAACAAATTCAAAAGGAATTACCTGAGGGAATTACCCACGAAGAAATAATTGAGGAACTTAATATTACCCTACATATTCAAAAGGAATCATTAGAGTTAATAGATGAAGTAAAAGAATGTTTATTATTTTTGGCCAGTGGTAAAACAGAATCGGGTATAATAATTCCCCCAGAAGCAGGATGATAAAACCAACAACATTTCCATCAAAACCCAGTAATGGGTATTTACGTAATTTTAAAAAATTAGTAGGTAAAAATCATATCCTACAATATAATGAAATGTTATTGGTAACAGAATTATTTGATTCTCCTTTATTACAGGATATAAACCCTAAGCGATGGGCTTGGTTAATAGAATATTATTCAATTACTATGGGAGTAAGAACCTATTGGTATCATCACCCCCAAGGATATAATACTTTTAAAATTACCGGGGATAAATCTATGGTAAATCGATTTAAAGCCATAATTAAATGGCATTTATTATCCTCGGACTTATACTTTCAATATTATTATGACAAGGTAAAAACCTCTAAAAAGGCCGGTAGAAAAAGATTAAGAAACAATCCCAATAAACAACCCTCATACTATAAAAATGACAATCCCACCCAGTATGCTAGTATGAAGTTAGATACTTGTTTAAAAGATATAAAGGTATATCTAACAGATTTACTACATTATCAATATATACCACCCACCATACTTATTGATTCATCTTTAACCAGTAATATATTTAGGTTACCCGAAAATAATCTAATTAACTCGGATAAACCGTTATCTCTCTTTTATTCACCCAAACATAAATACAAATTTAAAACCATAGTCAATGGCAACCTTAGAAAAACTATTCTCGGATTTAAATCAAGCAAAGGCACTTATAAAGACCTGTAAAGAAGAATATACAGGTAGACATAAAGGGCCCATCTATTATAAAAGGATGGTTAATTATGATAATAAACTATCTTATGCTACCCAAAGAATAAAAAATTGGAAAAACTCACAAACTATAACCAGTTTTGAAGGTACAGGTAAAGACCCATTAACTGGCCTTACCTATAAAATATCATGTGATTTTTGTAATACCGAAACTTATAGTATATCTACTTACATTAATTTTAGAATGCAACTACATGGACTTGAAATTATTTCTTATGATTTTAAAACCAAGGAGTTACCCGATATCCTAGTAATTCAAGAATAATAAGGGATTCAGGAATGGATACTATTCTATTTTATAATCCTAATAACAATAAATTATTAATAATTAAATATATAATCCAATGTCAACAGAAGACAAACACGAAAAGGCAGTTGCTACCTTAGAAACAGCAAAAGAAACAGCAAAAATTGCAAGGGAAGATCTTGCAGCCTTTATGAAGGAAAATAAGATTAAGAAAGGAACGGAGGTTGAAAAGGTTGAACCTGCTAAACTTCAAAAATCTTATAAGATTAAACTTTCTAAGGTTGCTAAAACTCGGGAAGCATCTGCATCTGCTAAGGAAGCTGTAAAAGCAACCAAGGTAAAAAAAGTAAGGGTTTCTAAATATGAATACCCAGAAGGTATGGAAGATCCTGATGAAAAGAAAAAATTCAGGACTAAGGCTAGGAATGCGGGTAAGAAAAAAGATAAGCCGGCTAAAGAAGCTACCCAAAAATCGGGTTCTAAAAAGGCAGCAGTAAAGAAAACTTCTAAAAAGAAGGCTGCAGCCCCAGCAACAGAAGAAGAGGAGGATTAATTTCATATAGTTAATCCATCCTAAAAATAAAGGGGTTACTGCCAAAGTTAACCCCTTTATTGTATTTACCCATAAATCCATATTTATTATGATTAAAAAAATGAGGGTACAACTATATGATAATGAAGGTAGGTTATTATCAGATAGATTAGTTACTCAAGAACCAGAATTAGCGGCCGGGCCAAAAGAAAAACATGAAGGACCCATGAGAGTTGAACCAACTTTAATGGATAGTAAGGATATAGAAGATTTTGTAACTTACTTAAAAAGGTTATCCGGAAATTTACCTTTACGGGTTGTAGGTACCAGGGGGCGTAAAGCTTCAGGTGAAACCCCATTAGACTCTACTAAGGCCCGAGAAATACATTTTAATGAAATTCTAAAAAATATAGAAACCACCGATCAAATGGCAACTCTAGATTTCTTAAGAAAAGAAAGTTATGTACTTCTTACCGGGGAGCATATAAGATTACTAGACCTACAGAAAATCATCAAATTTAAAGAGTCTGATGAAGATAAATACTACTTTATGATTAAAAGGATTAAAAAAGCTAAGGATCCTAAATCAGACAAGTATGATCCTTATATTGTATTGGGTATTTCATTAGATAAACCAAAGAAAATAGTTAAGTTATTTAGAGTGGGTGAAAAACCTTTAATACTTAAATGTAAGCTTAGTGAAAACCCCATTAAGAACATTCCTTCACGGGAAGTATTAAAGTTTCCAAAACACTTAAATGAGGATGAAAGATTAAAATTCTCAATAGAGCATAGAAAATTATTAGATAACCCTGAATTGAAAAAATCCAAGTTTTATGCTAGGTGGGAGTCCTCAATTGGTATAGGAATTAGGTTGTAATTCAGGTTATATTAATTTTTATATTTATATTTAATTAAAAAAATAGATGATAAAAACAACTAAATTTACCAGTATCCAAGCTATTATCATCCAAGATATATGCCGAACCCAATTGGCGGCAGTAATAGATTTAAAATCAAATTGGCAAATTGAATATCCAGAAATAATTTATGAGTTAGAACAACAAGGGTTAGGTGATCAGGATTATTTTAGTACCTTGGTTGATATAGAAAATAATTTAAACCGAGTATTAAATAATCCCGAAGAATTATTCTCTATCAACATCATAAAGCTAAATACCCTATTAACCATATTAAACAAAATGGAGGATAAATATAAGTATAAATACCCAGTAGCGGTATCATCTTTATTTAAAAAATTCTTCTTTGTACAGGATTTACATAACCAACCTCAATTTACCATTCATAATTAATCAAGATCATAGTTATGAATATAGAAAATGCATATTGTTTTCGTTAATAATTATTTGGTTAATAATTGGATGCCCACTTATCAGTTTAGGTGGGCATTTTTTAGTGATTAACTAGTGTTCTATTAATTATTATATTTGAGTATAATTAATAATTAAAATCAATATAACTAGATAAAACCCAAACAGATCATGGACAACGAACAAACATCAACATTAGGGGCAAATAACGAACCTAACCTATTAAATGAATTATTATTAGTAGAATCACCTTCTTCACATATCCAAGCCATAGGCCATTTAAAAAATACATTGGTAATTCAATTTAATACCGGAGAAAAATGGAAATATGATCCGGTAACAAGGGACGCTTATATTGAATTTTTAAAATCCAAATCTCATGGAAAATACTTCCATAAAAACATTAAAGGTAATTCAATGCTAAATGCTAGTCCATGTTAAATATTTAGGGGATATTTAATGTTCAATACATAATAGGATGGCAATGGTCATCCTATTATTGTTTTAAATTCAGGTTATATTAATATTTATATTTGAGTATAATTAAATAATTAAAAACCATGCAAATAAATGACCAACAGCTGATCTGTATAACTCAACAAGAAATGGTAGCAAACTGGATTTTAATACTGCAAAAAACTCCTATGCGGTCAATTAATCCTAGGTTAATATCCCATATGGATTCCAGTATATGTTTTTTAACAGAATCCATAAAAGAATATTTTCAACAACAAACCCTTTTTACCCTAAAAGATTTTGTATCAAATTTACAAGAGGAATATGATATTGAAATAAATGATGGTCCCGGGCCTGTAAGTATTCCCCTGGATATGAATTTTGAAATGAGGAGAAGAACCAATATGGAACCAGAAATTCCTAATGCCGAGGATTTCTTTTCAGTGGAATTAATCCAATTAATAGATTCATCCAACCAACCCTCAGATGTGGAAAATCTAAAAAACGTTTTAAGTAATAGCGAGGACATAGCAACTAGATTTTATCCCCAATTAAATACCATTTTTAATAATATAGAGGACATATTAAAAATCTGGGAATCAGGATGGAATAAATTAGATAATGATTTTAGGGAAAATTGTATAGAAATAATATCCAACATTACCAATCAATATGAGGTTATGTTACAATTACAAAATCAGGCAACCGAAAAAATCGAATTATTAGATGAAGCGGTTGAAGATTTAAATGCCATATTCACGGATAATTATAAGGATTAAAATTCAGGTTATATTAATTTTTATATTTGAGTATAATTAAATAATTAAAATCCTAAAAAATTATACAATGGCTAGTAAATTAGACAAAGTACAGGATAAGATAAACAAACTTATCAAACTAAGGGATGGGGCTATGGAAATAGACTCACCCAACGAGGCAGAGGTTGCATCAAAAAAGATTCAAGCCTTACTCACGGAATATAACCTTGAAGAAAGCGAACTTCACCAAAATGAACCCGATCAGATTGATTCCACCATTATTACGGTTGAAACATTTACTAAAATGAAATGGAGTAAAACCGATGCGGGGTGGAAAGAAGGGATGCTACACATGCTGGCTAGGAATAATTTTTGCTTAGCAGTAACCGAGGGGCATCGAAAATATAACGACAAAGGTAAATTAATTAAAACACCTCCTAGTATGCAAATATTTGGGAAAGAAGTTAATAGGGAAACCGTAATTTACCTATGGTCACAATTAGTACCTAGGGTAGCATTAATGGGTAGAAATAGGTTTAAAGAAATTGAACATTCCATCAATGAAAAGAAAGGGGCATTCCTCAGGGGTTATTATGCAGGAGTAACCAGGGGAATCGAACAGCAATTAATAGATCAAGGGACTGTTATGAAAAAAGAAGCTCCAAAATTAGGGGAACTCATGATTGTATCTGAAAAACTAGTAAGGGCCAAAATGGAGGATCATTACGGGGGTAAACTAAGTAATGGAAGAAGGAGTAGGTTATCAGGAGTCAATGGGGCTTCAATGGGTAAAGCCGATGGTAAAGGGATGAGTATTAACAAGGGAGTAGGATCAGGTGGTAAAGGATCCTTAAGATTAAGTTAAAAACAATAAAGCATTCAAAATAGCTGATTCAAGATCAAGCTACTATTATATACTATATAAACCATAAATTCATAAACATGAGATTTACTATAATCTTCGCAATGCTGATCCTCGGATCAATGCTTATGTCATGCACGGGGTATGACAATCAAACCGATGTAACCATCGAAAACACCCTGGATCAAGCTTCGGTCGAAATAGGGTACCAGGACTATATTACCAGGGTTCAAACGATTCCTGCACCTCCTATCTTGGGGGCCACTATGGATATAGGGTACAGCCACCTTCAGAATGACTACGTTCTTCTCAGCTATAATTCTCCAGGAGGGGATAATAGGATACCGATATTATTTGACCAATTTTTACAACCAACCAAATATCTGGACCAGATTAAAAAGGGAGACTGTTATAAACTTATAGAACCCTACCAATCTACCTATTTAAATATCTGTAATAAGGATGTAGAATATATGCCCTTACTCGAATATGATCAATATATCCAAGCCTCTAATCATTATAATACACAGGTCAGGAAATTAAATCGGGAAACCATTATTGAAAGTCATTTAGCCGCACTCAGAACCTATCAAGGGAATGGTAAGGAAAATAACACACGATTGGAATATAAAAAGGCAAAGTTAGTGATGGGGGACTATTCTAAACCGAGAGCATATAGCTCTCCTTACCCCGAAAGTAATATGACCTATCTAGAGAAACAAGAATTAGATAATTATATATCTAACACTAGTAATCAATAGTATTACTACATTATAGGAAAACATACTAAAACCCAACCTATACAACAAATATAGGGTGGGTTTTTTTGTGTGTAATAAAGTTTTAACTTCAGGTTATATTAATATTTATATTTGAGTATAATTAAATAATTAAAATCCCAATATAATGCAACTAAACCAAATTTTACCAGTTCTAATTGAACTAAATGAAAAATTCGGGGACAACTTTACCTTGGTAACACCTGATGGAAAACCTTTTACAAAGGAATTAAATGTTTCTCTAAATAAAAAAACCATTACCCTAAATAATTAAAATCCATGGATAATATCATAATCTCAGTACAAACCTCTCAGTATACCTTGGGAGAGAATCTACAATTGCTAGGTGAACAACCCATGTTCAATAACATAACCATAATACTTATACATCAACCAGAGGGATCAGAATGGCCAACCCTGATATTACAAGGATCATCCCAAATACTAAAAACCTGGTTATCTAAAAACGGTTATCATCAAAGTCTGGATCTATATAAACATCCACACCTTACATCGGTAGATCCACCTCAAATACCTACGGAAATAAAAACATGGAAATATGAATTACCGGTAGGTAATACTTTATGGTCATCATTGGATTATGGGGTATTAGAAGCTGAAACCCATGATTTGGCAATGTCTAAAGCCATTTTATTGATCACGGAAAAATTAATAACCGTTAATAAGGTTTTGGATACACACCCTAATACAACAGGGACAGTGTTTAATATGGACCTAAAAGAATTAAAAGTCATAGAAACTATTCCTGAAATAATAAACCTAGTACGGGTATTATTAATGGATGAAGAAGGTAATTCCACTGAATGGGGATGGTGGGAATTACCTTTGGATCATGAGATGTTAACTTTAAAGGAATTATTTATGAGCCACTGGGACATAGATAATTCACATTTCAGGGATAAACAAGGGAGATGTTGGTTCTCCCAACAAGATTTTGAAGAAGAATATAAACCCTTGGTATTCTCTCGATATACCACAGATTTTGACAATGGTCAAGTGGGGTTCCTTTTTAACTTTGATAATAGGATATTGAAGGGGGTTTAAAAATCAGGTTATATTAATATTTATATTTGAGTATAATTAAATAATTAAAATCTCATGGAAATCATTTACACGGAATCCGAATATGGCATGGAAGTTATACAACTACCTGCCTTCTCAATAAGCGCTATGCTTAGAGACCGGGGGTATGAAGACTTGGAACCTAATACCATTGAAAAGGAAGCCAACATCAAAATAGTAATAAACCAAGATGTTAAGGATATAACCTTTATAGACTTTGAACATAAATCAGGGTTTAAACAAACCTATATAGGGCCAACCAAAAACTTTATTAAAGATGGCAACTGGAACTAATACTAAAAACAAATCAAAATGAAAACCATCATAATAGCTTGGCAAGAATGGGAAGATGATACTAAAGGGCCTATGTATCACACTGTATTAACCTTTGATCCAAAGGTACAAACCCCTAAAGGGATTATAGATACGGAATTAAAACAGCATATCAAAAAAGAATATCACCTTTATATAGATCCCCTCAATAATCAATTATGGTGGTCTGAAGAACAATATAAAGAATGCCAGGATGAGGCCGAGGATTACCTAGTAAATATCATACCCCAAACCGAACACCCTGATAGGCAGGATGACCAAGGATTCTTATACATTTACCATATTTTATAACCATGAAAAAATACATAATACCTACAGTATGGGTTAACCATGAAGATGGAGCTAACGACCCAACTCTAATGACCTTAGAATTACAAGAAGGGGAAAACCTTGAAGAAGCTGCAATCAAGAAAGCCAAAGAGGATTTCACCAAGGACGATGAAGAAACCATGCTTTATAATGGTGAGGTTTATAATATCAACCGAGAGGAGGAAGAAGACAAAGGTAATATACCGGATGAAGATGATAGGGTATATTTTGAATTAGATATTGATGAGATTGATAGATGTGGGATGGTTATCAATGCGGATGCGGCTATAGAGGTATAAACCTAAAGTACAAATTCAGGTTATATTAATATTTATATTTGAGTATAATTAATAATTAAAATCATGCAAAAATTCATAGTACCATACACCTGGGTCCACTCATCAGATGACCCATCAGATGGCGAACTAATAACAGTGGAAGTAGACCATGAGGATGAACTTGAAACTACAACCATTAATCAACTTAAATCTCAATTCCTAAAAGAGGAAAAGGATGCAGTGCAAACATTGGGTGAGATTTATATGGATGAAGACGAAGAGGATGCAGTGGGATTTGAATTATCAATATTGGATGTTTTTGATTCTTACGATTTTGGTTTTGCCATAAATCTACAGGGTGCCATAGAAATATCAAAGCCACCTGAAATATATACGGAACACATAATTCAAAGCTACCGGATATTTTTAGCCCTCCAGGTAGAGGCTGATGATGATGAATTTGAAAGCCTCACACATCTATATTATTTTAACAAAGCCTATGAAAGGTATGAATCCATATTACTGAAATATATGGAAGATAATAAGATTGAGGTTGGGTCATTTAATAAATTCCACCCATTGGCCGAGCATTTAGATAAGTTATACCCTGAAGATGAGGAATAAACATTAAGTTCCCCTAACAGGTTATATTAATTTTTATATTTGAATATAATTTAATAAGTAATAAACCATAATTTAAAAAAACCATTATCATGGCTATTTCAACAAAAAAACCTACTGCTAAAAAGGCAGTATCTAAACCTACTGCTAAAAAGGCAGTATCTAAACCTACTGCTAAAAAGGCAGCAGCATCTAAATCAGTTAAAGATACCACAGCTAAAGGGGCATTAACTGAAACTATCGTTAATAGGGTTATCAAATACAGATATCCTGAGGATATTAATGATACCCTTAAGAAAAAATCATGGAGGCAAGTAACTAGGAATAAATTAAAATCCTTAACCATGGCTACCATCGGTAAAGAAGGGAAGGAATTAAAAGCTGCTAATAAGGAATTGGCAGATTATCAGGCAATAGTGCTACTATAACAATATGCCCAGGTATATTTGGAAGTATGGGGGTTCGAATCCCCTATATACCTCTTTAAAAACCCAGTTTTGATTTTAATTATAATTATAGCCAGTTATGGGTTCTGGCATCATTATAAACCCCCTATTCAAAATGATATTAACCTCTAATCAAGCTGAAAAACTGGATGATGAATCCATATTCAGAACTTTAACGGATTTGGTAGTACATGTAATACTGGACGAACTAAAAGAATTAAAAGACTTTATGTACCCAAGCGAATTTCATGAATCTTCACACCGGGATTTATTACAATGTACTAAAACATTAAAAATAACATTGGAATATCAACCTGAATACAAAGATGAATGTCTAGAGCATGTAACCAAATCACTTAAGCAGTTTTATTACTTGGATATATCTATCAGACTACAGGGGACTAGGATAATGCTATTCATGCATCAAACCTTTATGGCAGATGTTAATGCTTTAAATTCTAAACACCTTGAATTGCTAATGAAACATTTACCCACCGAATAGAGGTTAAAATTCATGTTCTATTAATTATTATATTAGAGTATAATTAAATAATTAAAATCATGCATAATATACAAGCTAAAAACGAGGCCACCTTAATCGACACCTATACCTTTGAAATGACAACTGTAAAGGTTATCGATTTACAAGAAGCCATTCTAATAGCCTTTCTTTATGCCTTCGAAATGGGAAACACAACACAGTGCCATTATAATCATAACAGCACTATACTAGAAATTAACCCTTTATCTCATATACAAAACTAATGGAAAATCAAACCCTACACATCTTAGTATTTAATACCGAAGGTGGTGAAATACATAACCACATAACAGTTGAAACTAATAAGGCTGAAATATTTACAGACCTTGTAAGATTAGAATTTGATGATGATGATATTTTAGATGATGAAACAGAAATTGAAAAAATAGATGACGTCCTACATAACCGAAAATATCTGTTATGTAAATCAGTTAAAGATATGGAAAACATAGATTTTTTAATTGAGGATAGAAATGGAGGAAAAGATGGTAATTTACAAGATACCTTCATAGAGGTATTAGAAAAATCATTTCTAACTATACATGAATTAATAACTTCACTTTAAAATGAAATTAACAGGAGAATGGGAAAGATCCCAACTAAACAAGGTAGATAGCCAAGCCCTAGAACTAAATGAATTCTTAGAAGGGGAATCAATGGACGATAAGGAATTATCCGAAAACCAGGAAGCATTAATGGAATGCCTTACCAACCTTAGTGCATTAATAACCACGGAACAAGAAGAACAAGGATGGATTTAGACACACCATATTTTAAAATCATAATGGAGGGGACTAAGTTTATTTGGAAATTCTTTCATCCAAATCATACCCTCCTTATGACATCATCTACCTATTACAGCTCAATCAAAACCACCACCATGGGGATTGTATCTGCAAAGGGTAAATGTAAATCATCAACAAACATTCAGATTACATCAATCAAATGTGATGAAGTTAATCCTTTAGGAGAATTACAACCTGGGTCGATACAAGCTGTACTAATGCTAACCAGGGGGCATGATAAAGAATTAGCCCGTAGTCCTTTATACAAAGGGTTTAATAAATTTTCAGATGCAGTAAAAGCCCATGGTTATATAGTGGCAGGTATGCCAATAGCAAAAACCATAAAATAAAAGCAATGAAAGAGTTAAGTAATTTCCAATTATTCTTAATACGTTGCCTATTAAAGGAACGTAGAAACGAAGGAAGATTTCATACTGCAGAATTAAGAGCAGAGGAAAAAGCATTACTAGATAGCATAAGAAATGAAATGGCATCAAGGGGATTAGAAAATTCATTAGAAAAATTACATACCCAACTTGGGGAACCTTTTCACAAAATAGAACCTTGGGTACCACCATCGGGACATTGGAAAAACAAGGGAACTAAACGAGGTAAAATATAATACTATGGCTAAATATAAATTTACAATAACCGATACTAAATCCACTATGTTAGCAATGCAAACCATTGAAAAAAGATGGATTGACGATATGGTTTATTTATTTCTTCAGTTAAATCCAACTAGTAGGAATAAGGATCAAATACATGATTTTTTTACCTGGTTAAAGTTTCATAACATAGTATTTAATATGAACGAATCCCAGGAATTATGGGAAGATTATCAAGGCAGTATAAAAAATAAGAAATGGCCTTTAACCCCTAAGCAATATGAAAGAAGGTGGGTTAAAAACCATAGAACCGAAAGTAAATATCAGGTTAACATCATGTTTATTTAATATTTATATTTGAGTATAATTAAATAATTAAAATCTATGTATACTACAGTCCCAGTTAATACCCTTATATTCATTCAAAAGAATACCAATCAATATACCATGCGATCTTTATGGCATGCTTTACAAAAGGAACCCGAAATACGAAAACGGGTATGGCTTAATGAATCAATGAAAGAAAGAAAGGACCAAACATTTAATAAGTCTAATCCTTATTATAATGGTCCATCCACATATATTGAAACTCCAGGAGATATCAATGATATAATGGCCATCATTGCTTTTAATAATATCATGCCCTTTGATCCCATGACCAGTAAATCACCCGATATCAGGGATTTTTGTAATATATTCGATATATTATTTAAGATATTTAGTTTAGGATGCGATGGTTATGATACAGGGTTCGATCCAAAACATTATTCCCAATTCTCAGACCGTTACCCAGATTTATTCAAATCTATGCAGGTATGGGCTTTTGGTTAAAAATATAGGGTAGGTTCAAAAAAGCTGGTTTTGTGACATTTTCCAGTTTTTTAGTTAGACTATAAAGGGCGGCCTCCACCGCCCTTTATTGTTTTAAATCAGGTTATTAAATTTATTATATTTGAGTATAATTAAATAATTAAAATCTCATGCAAAACCAATTCCAAAAAATATTACATGCCATGGATCCCACCCATACACTATTCTTTACTTCTAGGCAGGTATCAAATTGGGCTTCTAACAAAAATAATCTACCATTCATTCAATCATTAGCTTCAACAGCTGATTACCCTTTCTATCAACATAATTACTGTGCTTCCTTATTACATAATTACGCTACTAAACCCAAGGTACCCAAAATATTTAAACATATACCAAAAAAAGGATCAATCACATATTCATTAAAACCTCATAATTAAAATATAATGTCAATTACCTTCAACACCAATCTTAAACCATCACCCGATGAATTATTCTTCGATGATTACCCAGCCTTTTTACCAACTCTTACACCCTTTCAAATCCTTAAAGCTGGGGTATTTGGCGGTACTTACTTTTCACATTATTCATACCGGGAATTTATCCCTCTTGATTGGCATTCATTACCCACCAACAAATATACGCTAAATACCCAAAACAAAAACGTAAATTGTTATGGCATATTGGCAAATAAATCAAGGGAATGGTGGGAGGAACGTAATTTAATAAATCACCAATACGACACCGAGGGTTGGTTCCAATGGTACTGCCGATTCTATTACGGCCGCCGATGCCCCGATGATATTAGGCAAATACAACGCTGGAAATCATTTAAAGCTCGCCATTTTGCCCGGTATACCAAATTAATTACCAATAGGCCTGGTAATACCACCACCCAATTAACCGATAAAATTACCTACCCAAAATATAAGCAATCACTTATGCAATGGGCTATCGATCCTAAGGTTTTATAATAGGTTTAAAAATCAGGTTATATTAATATTTATATTTGAGTATAATTAAATAATTAAAATCTCATGCAAACTCCCGAAACCACATCATCAAAGCTTGCCAATACAAAACATTATAAGGCTTTACTTAATAACCACGAAAGGGTATTAACCAATCACATCAACCATAATACGGGTATGACCTCAGGAATGCGGGAATCTATCCTTACCATATACCGGGGCACTATTGATCATAAGAATATCAAATACTTTTATGCCAGGGGCATCGAATTGTTCACCTCAGCCCTCATATTAGATAAGCTTGATATAATCAAGGATTACGAATCTTATAAATCACTAGAGAATGCTTAAAACATACATAGTACCATTCATATTTTACGACTGGGTTATCGATGAAGCCCCACTTCCACAGGTAGCTATCTTTAAATCCTCGGGGGACCAACTAGAACTGGATGCCATACAAGGTATCAAGATCCATCTGGTATCCAAACCCGATAATAACTTCTACCTACAACCCATTACCAATTTCCTATTTGAAAACAAATCAGATGTCTTAGAACCTGATGCTGGGAACTATGCTTTAGTGGTATTACCCTTGATGGATGATAACAGGGAAGAAGGCCATTACTTATATAATTTACAAGGTATCAAACAAATACACCATGTCTAATCTATACACCAAACATGAAGGGGTTCTATTGAAAAATTACCTACTACAAAAAAGGGTTAAGGTAAGCGTACTATGTAAGGATTTAGGTAAGAGTACTAACTATATTCAAGCTCAATACAAAAAACCTATATTAGGTCGAAACGTTATCAAACTTTTAAACCAGGCCTTAGGTATAGACTTAGCTAAGGAATTAAGATTAGAAGGGGCTTTCACATCACAAGCTTTACCAGATACAGGAACAGATAAAACCTTTATACAACTTATCAAGGATCATATAATTTTAAAAACAGGCCTAACATCTATAGGTACCGTTTTACATTCTACATTACCATACCCTAACCCTGAATTCTATGCCTACAATCATAATGCCTTGGTTATGATACATAAACATATTAAACCCATAATACAATTCAACCCTTTTGGGTATAACAACACAAAACTAATCTGGGATTATTATATCAAACTAAACAAACATATAGGTTATGAGAAAAATATATCGATGCCTACAATCCTACATAAACAAAAGTAGGTACTTAATCCTTATAACCAAAAGGAAAGACGGTAAATACATATTCAAATACAGTAAATTCTGGGGACTATCCTATACAATTTACAGAAAATATAACCATATACATGGAAACGTTCATCAGTATTGGTATGATGTAGTATTTGAATCTAAGAAAGAGGCAGAAAGGGCAATAAGCTTTTATGATACTCTTGAGAAAATGAATATGCACCGAGATTTACAAAGGTTATGGGCTAAAGACAGTAACAATGTATAGTATAATTCATAGTTGCAAACACCCAAGTCTTAGTGATTTAATCCAGGAGGTATTAGCCAAGGGTATGGATCCTAATACAGATTTATTATATGATGATGAACCCACGGGAGATACCCTAATAGATTTAATACCGTTTTAAATCAGGTTATATTAATATTTATATTTGAGTATAATTAAATAATTAAAATCTCATGCCAAAACATACATATACCCAAAACGAATTCGATGCTAGGTTAATCCAACTACATAACTCGGATTATCATAAGGCTTTCCCTAATTCAATTACAGAAAACTTTTCATTCTTTACTGGGGGTAAATTACGAACATATAACACGGTTAAACTACACAATCGTACTATACACCATATAATCATATATAAACCCACCCATACCATAACCACCAAACAATTATCGGATATCCACGGTATTGGTAAACATGGCCTATCTAAAGGATCTATCTTTTACGAGGAAGATTACTGCTACATTACCTGGAGTAACCTTAATCACATATAGTTAAAAATCAAAATCTTATTATAATGTTTGAACTAACAAACCTATCCATATTTCAACTCTATGTCCTATGCAATGCTATGGAACAAGATATTCAGGACGGTACATTCCTAGATGAATCAAGGGAACAAGAATCCCAGGATATGCTAACGAAAATCAAGAAACAGATTATTAACTGGGTAGACACTTCAATCCCATTCGATCTCAAACCAGTCCAGGAGGGCATTATACCAGAACATTTTACCCCGATACAGATATTTTCCTTCCATAAATCCAGTAAATGGGAACAATACGCCGACCATTTATACAACCATTTAGGTAAACCGTATGATGATGAGAATAGGGATTATAGTTAAAATTCAGGTTATTAAATTTATTATATTTGAGTATAATTAAATAATTAAAATCTCATGCAAAAATCCATCTTTCAACTACCAAACAACAACATAGGAATATCCTACTTATTATTTCAACAACTGGAAAACCCCGTAACAATACATAATGCGGAACACTTCCTATCTATTCATCACACGGTACAATTCATTGCAACAATGGGCTGGGCGGAACACACATCAGACTGGGACTTAGGTGCCATCATTAAAACCAAGGATGGGACAATCCATGAAATCGAACAAGGGTACGGGGACTGCATGGTTCTTTACTATGCAAATGGAATCGATCATATCTTTAAACCTAACGAGGATGTATTCTCACTATTACTCCAAAACAAAGGCGATCTATTCATAGAATTCCTACCATTCTCGGAAAACGGTTACGAGGATAACGAAGAGGATCACATGATCAAAATCAATATCAATACCATAACGGAATTTAACCTATTCGATTAATCCCATGCAAAAACAAATCCAAATACTTTGCGAAACTTATCTAATTGAACGGGAAAAACTTGAAACATGCGATATCCTTGGTTCATGCCAATATATAAACATCACCCGTACCTATAACCTATTTCAAGAAATCCAGGCTTTAATCGGATTCAATGCAACCCTTAACTTCTTCAATATAACAGAAGGAACAATTAAAACAGAACTGGAATTACAACAAGAATACTATGAAACCCTATTACCTATACATACCGATGAAATCAAGGACGGGGAAAAGGGAATCTTTACCCAAGAACAACTTTTAACCAAAACCATTAAAACCCATGAGGAATACGATACCCTTATGCGGGATCAATGCTCTGATCTATGGTCTGCCTGGTTATCTCCATACAAGGAATACATGGAATTAACACCCCCAAAATATATAACGAAAATCGGGGAAAATTACCAAATAGGTATCATGCTTGCCTTATTAAACCACCACCAAAAAATTGAATTAACTGACTGGAGTCAATACTCCACCTAAATCCCAAAATCAAATAACATGGACAGCACTACAGCCCTAATCAAATTCTTAAAACCCACATTCCCAGACCTAGAATATATAAAATCAAGTAACCTGGAACTAAGGCCAAACAGAATAAAACTATCACCAACCTTAGACCTACTAATAGAATCATGCTCACAAGGGGAAAACCCATATATATTCATAAAGGGTAAACTATCTCCGAAACTTAAATACACGGAAAGAATACTAAATTATTCCGATGCCATAACTGCCCTTATACCCTTATTAAAATCTGATACATCACTTAACCTGAGTATCATCACTCATGATAACATATCAATAAAATCCATATTAACCCAAGATCACCATAGCACATACACCAAAGCCCTGGTATCATTCCTACTGGGTTATTACCCTAACCTTATATACCATTACGCAAGGAACTCAGGGAATAGCGATATTATTTACCTATCAGAAAACCTTGAACTTTTAATATCAAATAAGCTTTCAATCCTGGGAGACCAAAACTTATTGCTAAAGGATAAACTATTAGCCTTAGCCAGGGATAACAATGACAAACCAGAAAATACCCGCTGCAATTTACCACAACTTATGGTATACTTCTACGATAATATAACACCGGACATTGATTGCAACAAGGTTGCCTCGGCATGCTAACACTGGACTAATATCTCTATCTATACAAAAACGAGAAACATGCAAAGAATTAAAAAGAAACCAGCGGGCCTAAGTCTTTACGGTGATACAGTACTAACAACTACCGAAGCGGTAACAGCATTAGTGGGTATACCAAGTGAAACTATAGGAACTCCTGATATGGATGAATATTATTTAAGATGGTATATTCAGACTGATGCCCGAAGGATAACCATATTAGAATTATCAGATGTTGGTTTACCCATTGCGAGAAATTATCCTGTAAAGATGGGTATTTACGCCATAGATGCTGCAAACTCAGTCAGGGCCAGGGACGAATACATTACAGCATTAGCCCCAGATTAACCCACACAGAGTTGGCCTAATATATATCATTCTTAAGTACTTAACTAACCAATAGGGGTAGACTAATCATCTACCCCTTCTAGTGTAAAATCAATACTGCACTATATATATAATGCTGTACTATAGTTAAACCAGCTACATTTATCAATCCATATAATATTCCACAATGAAACGATTACCAAGACCGCTAGGCTTAACCCTATCAAATAAGGCCTTACACAGAGCCGATCCTGCTAACAAAAAACAGATATTAAATCAATCAAAACAGATCCTAATCAGATCCTATATAGCTAACAATTATACTATAAACAATAAGTATTATACCACTCTACAACTAAGCCTACTCTTAAAGGCCCCCACTCAGGAGATACAAACCTTAATCTTTCAATATACTAAGGACCTATTCCAACTCCAACAAATACAACCACATACCTCTATCCCAGGACCTAATCCTAATAACCCAACCAACCCAAAACAAGAACCTAATCATAATAATCTATCTAGTACTACTAAGCATACAAAGGATAGTATAGGTAAGGTAGGCATTGATGTTGAAGGTAATGATATTAATACCCACACCCAAGCCTACAGTGAACAATTACCTCACACATCCTTATCACAATCTGAGTTAGATCTTACCAACTATTCACAATCAAAATCGTGGGATGAAAACATAAGCGAGATAGTAGGAATAGGGATTGGGGCTCTTTTTTCCAGTTCCTTAAGCGACAGGGCGTTAGTGTATGAGCAGGCAATGTTATTGAAGAGGTCACAGGGCGAAACCTACAAACCTTTTGTATCATCAGAGTACACAAAGGCCCTAGATCTACTCCTAAAGACCCAAGGCTCATTCAAGGACCTCATAGCCTTAGTAGCCGGACCTAAGAACTCACAAACCATACAGATCCTAAATGGTGGGGTACAGCCCGAAGAAAAAGGTACGTCAAACCACATGGATGTAGATGATGCCATACGTATGATCAATAGCTCCAAACTCCCGGTAACCATTGGGAATAGTAAAGCGATAGAAGCCCTGAACCAAGCCTATGGTATAGAAGATCTGCCTACTGTTAATGCTAATGAACAAGGGCATGAGAATTCGGTTCCTGTTCTTATTTCACCGTTAAAGGCTGAAGAGGCAAAGGGGCTGGAGGAAGGCCTTAAAGACCTATCACATCAGGACCGCAGGGCCCATGAACTTGCCTTGGACCTAGACGCCGACGAAATGCCAGCCCAATAGCGGTAAGGCCCTATCCAGGTAAAGCCCTAGGTTCTCATATTCCTCCACCTAATTTGGGAACCTAGTATGTACCCTATTCCTTAACTCAACCAAGGACCCAGGCGACTCGAGCTTACACTATTACCAGCTTACCTATACTCACCCACTAACCCTAAGACCTAGACCTTTACCACGCTTACAGAACAAGGCCCTATAGTCCTATATCCTAAACACAATAGGGCCCTAGGCAGTCCCAGGGAAGTGGCACATTAAAGTTGCAGCACAGGTCCTTTCATCGCCCAGGGAGGTTGCATTCTAGTCTTTGGGGGTGTTATAAGATAAGTATATAACAAGCGCACAAACAAACTTCTTGCTAGACAAAACAAACCAACCCGAAAAGCTGCGGATCCAGTTGGTGGAGGCCCTGGCGCTAGCTGGCCTCAACATTAGGCCTTGGCTGTGGACTTTGGGAAAGTTGCAAAGTTGTGGAAAAGTTGCCAATTTTTTTATTAATTTTCTTATTTAGAATCATTATTAATAAGCAATTTTTTTACTATTTAGAATGATTCTAAATTAACTTAATAAATGATTTTTTTTAATTTTGTATTGATTTTTTTACTTATTAATTTTTCTTATTTAGAATGATTCTAAATTAACTTTATTTTTTTAATTTCTGTTTTTAACTCAATAATAAAACTATCTTTGTGGTAAGAAAGCAATTTAGCTTTTTTATAAATTAATAAAAATGTCAAATTTAAAAGCAGTATCAAAAACAAGAGTAGCAAACCAAAGGTTAAATGATTCTAAAGAAACAATAGAATTAAAAAAAGTAACTAAAGCAGCGATTAAAAAAATTGCTAACTCTTCATTAGATTTATCTAATATTAAAACAGAAGAAGATTTAAATGATTTACTAACTGAGGGTAAAGAATTAACGCATGAACAAGTAATGCAAATACTTGAATCTAAGAAAGTATCTATAAAAAAGAAAAATGAAGGGAGTAAAAGAGAATCTATTTACTCTTTAGAAGCGTTTAACAAGTTCTTTAGTAAAGAAGCTACAAAGATAGAATCTAAGCAAAGGGGAGCGATTAGAAAGAAAAGAGATTTCTTTATTAATAATATTCTTATTGCTGCTACTAATAAAGACACTAACGCTCTTACAAGTAATATAAAGAGCTTTAATTTATTTTATAAAGCTATCTATTCAGATAACTCTTACAGCGTAGATTCACTTGCTAAAGCTAACTCAGATGCAAATACTTTAGTTAAAATTAACTTAGCATTATCATTCATTAAAAAAGCTAAATAAATATGTTATTAACAGCAATAATTTATACTTCGTATATGAGTTTAATTCTTTTCTTATCCTATATAATTTTATCATTAGGTAAAGCAATTTTAAAAGATTTATTTTATCCCAAGAAATAAATAAAAGTTACTAACAAATTAACCCCCATAAAAAAGGGTTAATTTTGCATATTATAGGCAACCAGCCCCCTAATCCACTACCACAACTTTTGTACCTGCAGCTTTGTAAATCCTACCTACAACCTTATTCCTGATTACCTACAACCTTATTCCTGATTACCTACATCCCACATCCTACAGCCTACAGCCTATTCCCATAAGGCCCTTTATATACCTACTTCCCTGTCCTACATACCTTTCACCCCCTGAGCTCATACCCCCTTTCAGATCCTTATCAGGATCTTCAGGCCAATAAAAAAATTTTTGGAATATTTAGTTTTACATAGTATTTCGGATTAAGGATTAACAGGATTCTAGGAAAAGTACTATTATAATATATGGAAAAGGAAACGATAATAAAGGAAATAGGAGAAGAAGCCTTTAATGATTTCTCAGCCTTATACAACGAAACCATTATGGCTTGGATTAAACTGGTACATCAACAGAGTTCGGATCATTGTTGGGATGATGGTGATGGTGATATACAGAAATCCAATACTTCAAACCAAGCCCTTAGGGATTTTGAATCCAAGATGGATCTGAACGTTATTCAGACATACCTTACCTATACTAAACATAGAACCATTAGGTATACCTATCCTTTTACCTTTAATTATTTTACACCATTCCAAGATCTAATCCAACAACCTTACCAATGAAAACACTTATAGCAGAAGGTACTAAGGATGATTTAAACGAACAGATAGCCGGATTAGAGGGTGGAGGTAATTCCGTAAAAGTGGTTTCTATACAACCCAATGGTCAAATACATAACAGACAAAGATCATCAACCTCAACATCACAACATCCATTTTACGTGGCAATCCTAGAAATAAAATTATATTATAAAAACGACTAACCTGAATTTATATAAACATGACTCAAAGAATTTACACAGCTGAAGAAGCAAAACAGGTATCTGATAAGTGGACTTTATCAGGGCCCCTGCAATATATGATGAAGATAATAGAATTCCATATGAACCGAGGTGAGGGTAGTTTAAAATATTATGGTAATATGAGTGATAATATCCGAAGTAAACTATACGAACTGGGTTACACCGCAATCTTATCAACCACCGATCAATTCAAAGGCCAGTATGCCAATATAGTAACCTGGGATCCAAATAAGATAAAACTATGACAGTAACCTACCATTTTACCGATGAGGAAAAGGAACTCATTGAAGAACTTAATAAGATGGGTAACGCTTATAGGGTGACATCAGAAAATGATGAATTCAGGTCTAAATATAAAACCCAGCTTATAGAATTTAGACATCATAATCTAATATACCCAGCGCCCAATTATACAATTCGATGTATGGGTTATAAAGTTTCGAAGAAAGGATTAAAAGCATTTAAATCCATAATTAATGATTAAAGTTTCCGTCACCATACCCTTTGGGCATCCCCATCATACAAGGGCAATGAACCTTATTTACAGGTATACCCGCACACCCGAATTTCTAAACTCATCACCTAATAATTATTTAAAAACCCAGAACAAAAAATATATGCTGGACATAACCAAGGCTGAGTATTCTTTGCTTAAAAAAGATATGGCCCGGGAAAATTATGTTATAACTAAAATGTATACTCCATGATTGATATACAGGCTATTCTGGGAACAACCTTACTATATCTAGTATATATTACTGTAATATTCCTAATATACATAATACTTAATTGGTTTGTTAGACTAGGTTTGATAGGTATTCCTTTGCTTTGGTATGCCTTTATTAAGAGATTAAACGAAAATAAGGATTCTAGGAAATACTATTAATAATAAATTAAACCACATGAATAATAAGATTTTTTTGGGTATATGCCTATTGTTATGTATAGCGGTAGGTTGGTTACTAATAATAAAAGTTAAAGCTAAACCACCCGTAAGGCTTAGTGAAGAACCATTAGAAATGATAAGGGTATCAAATTCCCATCAAATCTATATTCTTACTTTTGAGGGTAAACGATATTTAACCACAACGGGTTTTATTTTAGAACTAAAGCCATGATATTAAAATTTCTATTTCTAATGGCCATAACCATAATTAATGTTATGGAGGCTAAGCATGATTATTATGTTATAAAGAATTGCGAAGGTAATGATAAAAGAATACACCAACATTATAACAATCGATGGCACTTATATTCTTTTATGATTTGGGGTTTGTTATACCTTTTAATAATATCTTTATTATACCATAACCCATTAATTAAATGGCGTTGTATATTCTACCTCAACGTTTTAATATCCGCAAGAGGGTTTATATTCTCAACCTATTTAAATCATATTCGGGGTAAAGGTATGACCTACCTTAGTAACAATGGATCTGATGGTTGGGTTAAAAAAAGAATTGGAGAAAGACTATATTTTCAAATACGGGCGTTCTACTTTACATTATCAACCATTATATTAATCTTATCATGATAACAAAAGAAAAATTACACAAGGCTTTTATTAAAGGCAACAACTGGATAACCACATTATTATTAACCTTATTTTATGTGGTAATGATAACCTATGGATTTATTGGAGAAGGTAATGAAATAGGTAGATACATATCGGTTGTACTAATCCTTATTTATATATTATTTATTATAGCAAAATACAAATCCTTAAACAAATGACACCTGAAAACTATTTAAAAGAATTGGGGTTAATACCCAAAGACCATAAAAAACTTATTATAACCCTGGCTAATGGTGATGACCATGATTTGTGTATTATATTAAAAGACTATTCAGATTTACTTTTACGTAATATAAGAACTGCCATACTTGGGGATGATGATACATTATCTAAATTTATAGTTTCAAAACCCGAGGGCCATTATTTATATAAGGTTCACCTAACATCTCCAGAAATATCCTATCCAACCCTTACTGCTAATCCACACTTACTTGTATTTGAAAACTTACCTAAACTACTGGTATTCATCGAAAAAATACAACAAGGCGAAGCTTTACACATGGATATCGAGGATTTATCGAACAATAAGCGATTACCATTAATAGAGGTATATAGGGATTTTCACAACGGAAATATAGTCCAACACCTATTTGCTTTCCCATGGCGGTAAAAAAACCACCTTTAGGGATCATGCCTAAGCTTTTACATGACGAATTACGGTATATTAACCTCAGGAGAGCTATATGTATATATGCAATATCCACATATCAAATAAACCCAGAGTGGGTTAAAGAATATAAAGAATATAACCTTAATAATAAATAAACCATGACAACAGATCATTTTATAGAAGAATACCTGATTAAAAATAATCCAGCTATTTTAGAAGCCCTACAAAAACAATTCGGTAAAAAGCTTACTAATCTAAATGATATTACCGTATTTACCATGAATAATCATAATCAAGATTTTAGCAATAAAACCCAAAAATTTGGTATGGGAGTTAGAACTACTTCTTGGATACAAGATATATCAGGTATGGCGGATATGACTCAATTTAATTTTTTAAATGGTGAGCTTATGTCTCAACAACTTAACCCCACATTGGGTGATATGGATCCTGGATTTTCAGATGAAAGGATATGGATGGATTCGTTTTTATATAACCATAATCTGGGAATCGTATATAGATATTCCAGCTGGTGTTATATTCAATATAACTGGCATACCAATATTGAAGAAGTACCAACCCTTTATTTACCGGTAGATTTATTTGAAGAAGGTACTGATGTTACTATACCGGTTAACAATCAATCATTAACGAAAAATGTATTAACCGAAACTAAGTTATTATTTGATATGGATAATGATGGTAATGTTACGGTAATGGATCTTGGTGCATTACTACCTATTCTGGGAATTTAATGTATCATACCTTTATGCAGGATCAACTAATAAATATAGCTCTACATGATCCTGTATTTTATTACAATAACTATATCTATAAATTCCGTTTTTTTAATGGGTTTATGGATATAGTTATTCCCATTAAAGCTGTTGATATTCAGATCTATATTCCTATTATAGCTGCTCACCTACAACGGTATACTCATTTAGATAATGCCTTAGCTGTATTACAAAAGAATTCCCCCCAATATATAGCAGAACCCCCTTATTAATATGCCTAAAGAAAATCATAGTAATTCCCAAGAAGATTTGCTTAGATATAATAAACTTCTTATTCTTATTAAACTAGAAGAGAGCAAATTACAACCTAAAAACTGGTGTTTTGGAGGTAAAGTTCTTAATAGATTAAACAGACAATTATATCATACCTTACACAAGCTTAATAACTATTAATACATATAGATAAACCCCTTAAAATGTATAGAGAAGGTAACATAGCAAATTTGAAAAACACATTTGTAAAACATGGTATTAAAGTAAAACAAAAAACATGGCAATCAATACAAAGCCCAGATGATACATTTGAATTATCTCCAGTGTTATTCGAATTTCCAATTCCCGAAACCGTTGATGAATTACACTTACTAAAACCCCAATTACCTTGGGCAGAAAATCATTTCGAAGAAAGAATTGGCGGTTTACCTTTAAACCCAGGTAATGAATATAAAAATTGGAGGTTTTACCAACGTAAACCAGAAGACGATAAATTTAGAAATACCAATAATCAATTCTCTCATTCTTATATGGAAAGAATTTGGCCTAAGCTTGCCGGTAGGTTTGATGATAAACATTTATCATTACAAATGCTAAAAATAGGATTGAATATTTCCATAAATAAGGGTATAAGATATAATCTTGGTGATCTTGGTGATATAATAGAATTATTAAGGAATGACCCAACTACTCGGCAAGCATATTTACCTATATGGTTTCCAGAAGATACGGGTAATGTTATGAATGAAAGGGTGCCTTGTACTTTGGGTTACCATTTTTATAATGTAAGAGGAAAATTAGATTGCCATTATTATATTAGGTCATGCGATTACTTAAGGCATTTTAGAGATGATGTTTACCTAGCATCACGATTAACCCAGTATGTAGGTCAAACCACTGGCATACCTCCTGGTAAATTATATATGCATATAACATCACTACATGTATTTTACAATGAAAGGGGTATGCTTAAACAACATAATACCTAACCTAACCAACTGTTATATAGGGGTACTAGCAATACCCCTATATTTGTGTAAAACAAAGAAAGATGAAATGGTCTGAAGTGATTAATAAAAAAATAATTGTTAGTATCTTTAATACTAAATCCTCGAATGAATTAAGTGAGGAAAGGATTGCCAGAACAGTTCGGGCACTTGAAGATGGATATTTAAAGGAATTGGATGAATCTATAACTACACTAAAATTGCAATTAACAGATAAAGAGATAATCGCTCAAATTTGCAATAATATAGATGAATCTAGCAAATAATAAGCTAATTAGAGGGGAATATATATAACTTGATAATGGAGTATTCTAGGATAACACAAATAAAAAGGGGCCTACTGACTGACCCCTTCTTACCCATTGTTCCACAAAAGCAGGTATTTATTCGTACCTATATAACATTGTGAAGTGTTGAGATTATTGCAAATTTAACTTTTCGGCATAATACATTACAGTACTTAAAGTTAATTCCAATTCCTTGGCTAAGGTTGCAAGTTGTATGGTATTTCTAATTCTACCCACCATATAAAGAAATATTAGTAACCAACATATACCTCCTATGATGGTTAACAAAATACTTACCCATACTGCGGTTATAAAAAAGAATAAAAATCCTAAAGCCATAATAATAACCGTAAAAAAGATTACCTTTTTATATAAATACCCAATTCTATCTTTTGGTGAATAAGATATTGACCTACCTAAACTAAAGATATAATCAAAGATAAATTTTTCAAAGGCCCAACGTTTAACCGTGGTCTTATATATTTTTTTAAACCTATCCTTTGCTTTTAAATCAAAGTGGGGTATAGAATCATCTTCTTTGGGTAAAGAAAGAATATAAATAATGTAGGCTAAACAACCTAACATAAAAGCTACTCCTTTCATCCAATCCAGGGGAAGCATATTAATAAGTAAGGCTGTTATCATAACAACCAAAGGGGCTAATAAATTTGTTCTGTTTCTCATTTTTATTTGTTTTTATTTTTTTCTGTTTTAAAATGCCTCCATTGATAATACATCATGGCCCCTATAAAGGGGAGTAAAAATAAGGCCTTTGGTGTATCTCTAATTGCCTCTCGTATAATAAGAAAAAGAAAGGTAAGATACATAAAGAACCAAAAAAGCCTAAAGGTAGCTTTTTTAATTTTGGTGTTGGTTATTAACCATTTGAAATATTCTTTCATAATTTATTAATTTTAAGTAAGGTGCTGCAAGATCATTTAAAACAACTTAGGAGGAATCTCTTCCTCCCAATTGTATAATTTAAAAAAACCTACTATATCATTATCAGGATATAGTTAATAATAGTATGCTAGTCTTCTTTTTCCTGAATATGGATTGTTTGACCATTAAGTAAGGCTTTTAATACTCGGTTAATATCCACTAATTCCTTGGCAGAGGTACATTGATAAATATTATCAAAACATTCCGTAAAAAGCTCTTGATTAGCGGTTATATATTTAAAGGTACCTAAAGTATCTTTATTAAGGTTGTTCTTAATATCCACCACTTGCCTGGATATTTGGCCATGTAATGAATCAGCTGCAATTTTTAATGGCCCCTTTTTAATTTTAGAGGTTTTAAAAATATCCAGGTTTTTTATTAACCTTTCTAAATTATACCTAAACACAATAAGGTTAACTTGATCTCGGCCAATAATAGCTTTAGCTTGGTTCTTTAATAATTCTGTCTTATCCATGATAAAAAATTTAAAAATAAATAGTATATGAAGTATACCGTCCTAGGGGTTTGTGCTGGTAATGGAGTTTTATTACACCCCTTTAAAAAGAAATATGTTATTGGGAATATTGAACCGCGGGTGGCATTCCATACTAAGCATTTAGAACAATGGTTTACCAATTTTTATAATATCCCCTATTATAAGACTTTAAATAACTACAAAGAAGCTATGGATATGCCCAGTAGCATAGATTATATAATAGGCGCACCCGATTGTGGGCATAGTTCAATATTATCTTATTCCCGGGCAAAAAAGACCCATGATCCCAAAGATAATGTTTCAATAGCTCAATATATATCATCTGTTCAACATTTTAAACCTAAAGTGTTTTTAATGGAAAACCTAATTAAGTTTAAAGAAACAAATACCTATACTCAAATGATTGAATTATTATCTTCTGAATATAGGTTTAAAACTATAGAAGGTTCTGTTAAAGAATTCGGTAATTCACAGGTAAACAGAATTAGGTTGGTATTAATTGGTATAAGAAAAGATCAAGGTAAAAAAGCAGATAAAATTTTTAAGTTTGTACCTTTAGTAACCAGGCCTACCACTGCGGGGGAATTAATGATTGAAGCGGCTTTGGCATTTGATAATAATTATAGAGAAGACCCCGATAAATTGGTACCTATGTATATTGATGGTAAACAATTAACCTTAAAACAAACAAAAAAGGTTTGGAATAAACAGTATAAGGGTGAAAAACGCTGGGCAATGCCGGGTACTAAAATGAAAAATTTACCGGGGGTATATCGTAATATGAGGGATGAACCACCAATGACCGCCCGTAAGGAAACCCGACAATTTGATCATAAAGGTAATGCATTATCACCAAGGCAATTAGCCACTATACAGGGTATACCCGAAAAGTTTAAATTACATTATGATGATGAACAATGGAATTACTGGTTAAATAAAGCAAGAGTAACAGTAACTAAATGCCCGCCTTACGAGATTGGATTATGGTTTAAAAACAAAATAAAGGAATATGAAAATAATTAAAAAATACCTGGATAAGGGTCAGTATTTACCGGCTACTCGAAATAAATTTTCTTTATGGTATCATCATACAGTATCATCTTCCTGGTTATCTTCATGGAATTGGTGGAATCAAACTAAGACTAGAGTCGGTACCGCTTATTTAGTGGGTAGAAAAGGACAAGTGGTAGAATGTTTTAATCCTGAAGCCTTTGCTTATCATTTAGGAATTAAAGGAGATGATAATTTCCATGAAAGGCATGGGGTTGGAATTGAGGTTGTTTCTATGGGTAGGTTAACCAAAAAAGGAAATAAGTTTTATGATGCCTATAAACAAATAGTACCTGAGGTTGAAGTATGTAAGTTGAAAAAATTATTTAGAGGTAACCGATATTACCAAAAAATAACTAAGGCCCAGATAATAGCTGTGGTTAAATTAACAGAAGAATTATTAATTAGATTTCCAGGAATAACTCTACCGGATAATTTTGATAAGATATTTGATTTTGATCAATCTGTAATTGATTATAGAAAGCCAGGTATTTATGCTCATTCAAAAGTTAGAAAGGATAAAGATGATATATTCCCTCAACCTGATTTTATAAAGGCCTTGAATAATCATTTTATAAAGCCTGTTAAAAAAAGAACGGTTAACCATTCTAACCCTAAAGAAAAACATAGGAGATAAATCCCTCGTATACACGCACACAACAACACAGAACTCTATATTGGTATTTGGCTATATAAGGGTTTAATAATAATACATCATAATATATACCCCCTTTAAGGGGGGTATTCTTATTATAATATATTATTCTAACCTATTATAACCTTTACCCTTAAACCTTTACGCACACACGCATAAGGGTTTCATTAATCCTAATAACCCTAATACTGAATCCATGAAATTAAAGGTAATAATGCTAATACAGTTTATCCTTATCATCATCTTATTATATTGGTTTTATAATAACCCAAGAATTAAGGAAGTAAAGGTAAAAGACCATAGCAATACCACAGATACCATTTACCTTCCCAAAGAATTTTCACCCGACTTTCTGGTTAAGATGGAAAAAATTATTAGGGAAGGTCAATACGCCCCACCCAGTCAGGTTATAAAATACTTACCAGAGTATATACCAACCCGGATAGAAATTACCCCTGATTCAATCCTTCTTTTAGTGGATGAACTTAAAGATTCTCTAGAAATTGCAAAAAACTATCTGGTTAATTTCCCTAATAAACCAAAGTTAATTACTCTAGGACTTACCCAAAACGAGCTAGAATTAACCCTTTTGAATATATCTGGGGGTATAGAAACAAGTAAATACCCTTTATTTTTAAATAAGTATGACTACACCCATACCGGGGATAGTTTAATATATGATAAAGCCAAAAATCCTGATCCAAATTTAATAAGCGAACTCTATGGTACCGCTGGTTATTCCATACTTAATAAAAATCCCTACATTGGGTTAAGGTATCAGGTAAATTATAAAACAATTTTGGTTGAGGCTAACTCCATAGTAACAGTTAAATCCAACCCCGATCTATTTTTAACCATAGGAGCAGCTTTAAGGATTAAATAATGGCAAGAGACAATTTAAAAAACATAATTAAGAAGGCTTTAACCACAAGGCAATTCAATGAATTATTACAAGCGAGTAAGGATCCTTTCTTTTTCTCTTCCTTTATTTATGTAATTCACCCAATACTCGGGAAAACTCAATTTAAACTTTATGATTACCAAAAGAAGGTATTATATGCTTTCTTAAAAAACCGATTTAATATTGTATTAAAATTTAGACAAGCTGGCCTTACAGAATTAATTGCCATGTATTCTTTATGGTTGGCCATGATGCACCCCAATAAAAACATACAAATAATTTCAATTAAAGATAGGGTTGCTAAAAAGGTTTTACGTAAGATTAAATATATGTATAAGAATTTACCGGAGCATTTAATGGTAAAGATAGTTAATGGTAGAACAGGGGAGTTTGGAACTGCCGAAGAAATGATATTTTCTAATGGTTCATCAATTACATCTATACCAACAACAGAAGATGCTGGTAGATCAGAGGCTGTATCACTTTTAGTAATTGATGAAGCGGCTATAGTAAGATGGGCTAACCAAATTTGGGCTGCAGCATTCCCTACTTTATCAACAGGGGGTTCCGCAATATTAAATTCCACCCCTTACGGAATTGGTAATTTCTTTCATAAAGAATGGGTAGATGCTTGTGCCGGGGGTTCAGGGTTTTACCCCATAAGATTAAGATGGCAGATGCACCCCGAAAGGGATGATGCCTGGTATATAGCTATGGCCCAAGCATTAGGCCCAAGAAGAACAGCCCAAGAAATAGATGGTGATTTCTTAACATCTGGTTATTCTGTATTTGACCTTGAAAATATTAAAGCAATTGAAGATTTATTACCCGACTACCCAGTAATAAGTAAACATGAAAATGGTCAATTATTGGTATTTAATAAACCTAAAGAAAATATGTTATATGCTATAGGTTCAGATGTATCAACTGGTAGGTCACGAGATTATTCCGCATTTACAATAATGGATAAATTCGGCGAAGAGGTTGCGGTATTCAAAGGTAAGATACCTGTGGATAAGCTTTCAGACTTACTTGCAAGCTGGGGAAAAAAATATAATAATGCCCTAGTAGGCCCCGAAGCTAATGATATAGGTTTAGCAGTAACCTCACAACTTCAATCAAACGGATATAAAAACCTTTACTACTCGGAGCAGATTGTAAAAGAGAAGGGAAAAAAGAAAGGTAAAATTCAAAAAATTCCCGGTTGGTTAACCACAAGTAAAAATAGGCCGGTTATTATAGATGAATTAGAAACCGATATAAGGAATGAAGAAATTATAGTTAAAGATCCTTTCTTTGTACAAGAAGCTTATACCTTTATTTATAACGAAAGAAATAAAGCTGTGGCATTAGGTAAAGAAGGAAGATCATCTGGAGATGAAGATGAAGAAAATACTTACCATGATGATGCAATCATTGGTAAATGTATAACCAATTTTATCCGTAAAGGAAAACTTAAACAAATCGTTATAGCACCTCAATAAATGGCCAAAATAAATAATAATAAAATATTAAACTACTTCCTCAATAGGAAGGAAGAAACGCCCGCTACAGTTGAGAATAAAAGAAAGCCGGTAATTAATATACCCAAGGGAAGATCTTCTCAAATTAATGAAGGGCATAACCCTTTATCAGTATTAAAAGATCAAGTTAAATATGTAAACCCTAAATTTAACCAAGAATGTATTCCTGTAATACGGGATTTATATAAGGTAAATGAGGATATGGGGTTAGCGTTAATGGACATTGTTCAATTAACAAACACCGGTCACCATATAAGATTTGATCAAGATACTCCAGCTGATGTTCAAGATAAAATGCGTAAACACCTTAAGAAGGTATCTAAAAAATGGATGGATGGAACTTCTGGGGTTAATGGTATAGCATCAAAACTAATTGCTCAAATTTGGGTAGGTGGTGCTATCTCTGCTGAAAACATTGTTAAGATGAATTTAAAAGGGATAGAAAAAATAGGTATGGTTAATCCAGAGCTTATTAAATTTGCAATACAAAAAGGTAGATATGTACCTTATCAAGCCGTAAAATATTCTCCAGATAGAAATGGGGTTAATAGTTCTGGGTATTTAAAGCTAAACACAGAAACTTATCATTATAATGCCTTATTAACTGATGAAGAAATTCCTTATGGGGTTCCTCCATTTTTAGCCTCTTTAAAAGCTATTGCTAGTCAAGGTAAAATGAATGAGAATATAGATAACGTACTTGAATTGCTGGGGGTACTAGGTTTCCTACAGGTTGGTTTAGAAAAGCCAGATATGGAGGGTCAAGAAAGCGTTGCCCAATATAAAGACAGATTAAAGGGGTTATTAAATGAAACCAAAGAAAATGTTGCCGCGGGTTTTAAAGAAGGTATTTCAGTTGGTTATAAAGATGACCATGAATACGACTTTCATTCAACCACCTCTAATATACAAGGGGTAGATGTATTAGTAAAGAATTCAAAACAACAAGTAGCAAATGGTTTAAAACATAACGTGGCTTTCTTAGGAGAAGGCTCTGGTTCTGAAACTGCCTTATCTATTGTATTTACCAAAATGTTATCTCAACTATCCAATGTTCAAGGAATGGTGGCAGATTTCTTTGATGACCTTTATATTTTGGAATTAACATTATCAGGATTTAGACCTAAGGGGTTAAGAACAGAATTTAAACCATCCACTATAACGGATGATCTTAAATCTCAACAAGCTCGAGAAATAAAAATACGTAATCTACAAGCCTTGTATGACCAAGGTATAATAGGACAAGAACAATTTTCTGAAGAAACCAACTATGAAAAACCCAATCAGGAAAAACCTAGGGTAAGCCGAGATAAAAATGTTATGGCTCCAGCTTCTAAAAAGGAAGATGCTAATAAGAAGGCTGGTAAATCAGATAGGGGGTCTAGGGATAAAAAGAAAGAACAACCAAAACGCAAAGATAATAAAAAAGCATAATGGCTAAAGATAATTTAAAAAACAGGGAGTTTGTTGATCAGATTGATTTAGCTTCCGGACATTCTTTAATAGCGGGATTTAAACCCAGTATTTTAACTCCTACTCAAATATCAGAAAAGCTTGCTGACCATGTTAAAAATATGGATTTACAGCGATTGGGTTTATTTGATATGTCTTCTCCGAATTATACCACATACTACCCAGATGTTACGGCAGCGGATTTAAATCCTACAGATGACGAGTTTATAGAACCAACTTTTAGGTTAATATCAGCTGCCATCGTACATAAACAATGGAACCCAATTGATTTTGGTGGTAAGGGTGTATTAAAATCCACTATGAATTTATTAGTTGGTCAAACTGTTAACCCAGACCATGAAACTCCAGTAGGTAATGCACTGGGGGCTGTAAAGGATGTATTTTGGCAAAAAGAATTAACCACAGTAAATGAAGGAAAAGAAATTATTATACCTGCGGGTATTAATGGTATATTAAAGATAGACGCTAAATCTAATCCCAGAATTGCCAGGGGTATTTTAATGGATCCCCCTTCTATACATTCTAATTCTGTAACTGTTAGGTTTAAATGGACAAAGTCACATAGTGATATGGATGACAACGAATTTTGGTCTAAACTTGCTACTTATGATGCGGATGGGGTATTAATAAGAAGAATAGTTACTTCCGTATTATCTTATCATGAAACTTCACTTGTATCTCACGGTGCTGATGTCTTTGCCCAAAAAATTGGAGACAATGGAATGATTGTTAATCCTAAATATTCTGATGCAGTATATAATTTATCAGCAACCCAAACCGAAAACACCAAGGGAAAGAAAGCTTTTGCCTGGGATTGGAAAAATGATACAACCTCATTATCAGATAACACAACACCTAATTCAATAAGTAATAACAAACCAGAAAATCATAAAACAACAAGTATGAAAGATATCATAGCCTTAGCGGCTCTAATTGGTTTTACTCTAGACACAGACAATGAAATTACAGAGGAAAATTTCCAAGAAAAATTTGGAAATCATCTTACCTCATTAAAAGAAGTTGCTGATAAGGCTGTAAAATTAGAAGCAGATGTTACTGATGCTCAAACACAAGTAACCGAACTTACCACTCAGGTAGGAGATTTAACAACAGAGAATCAATCTCTTTTAGAAAAAGCTCCTATTGCAGATAAGGCTTTGGCGGCAGTTAAATCTAGAGCTACTGAACTTTACACAGCACTACAGGGTGATGATGCTAAAGAAGATGACTCTATGCTTGCCATTATTGCCGAGGGTAATTACACAACGGCTACTTCTTTACTTGCAAGTTTTGAAAAACAAGCGGAAGGTAAATTCCAAGCTTCTTGTAATACCTGCAAAGGTACTGATATAAGTAGAGCTTCTATATCTTTAAATGCTGATGGTATTATTAATCCAAGTGATACTCCACCAGGGGGTAATGATGATACCCCTTTATCTGCAGCTGAGATTAAGTCAAGGCTTAGGGATAAGAAATTAAAAAACAAGAAATAAATCATATAATAATAAATAACAACAGAAGAAATGGCTAATTCAATTTCAAGTACGGATAAAGAGGTAATCTTTAAATCCGAGTCACATAAACTGCATAACGCGGCTACTGTGCTTACTGGCGCTTCTATAAAAAGGGGCCAGCCAGTAAAGTTAGATGGTGCAACCGGAGAACTTACTCCATTACTCCCAGCAGATAATGTTAGGTTAATGGTAGGAATATCTAACCATAATGCAGCTGCAGGAGATGTATGCACGTATATGGCTAAAGGATATTGCGTAGTATTCGGAACTGCCGAAGGTGCAATCACTGCTGGTCCAGTACATTTAGGTACAGAATTACAAGCACCTAATAATACCTCATACCATGAATATGCACAGGGGGACGCAATCACTGCAAATAACATGGTGGGTTGGTCAATGGATGCGGTATCCGATACCGAAAATTGTAGAATCATAATCGCAGGATAATCACTGCATAAACCTTAGTAATAATGGATATTAAAAAATATCAAGAATCAAGATTTAACGGTAAGATAGAACAAACCGTTAAGTTAGCCGATGGATTTAGAGGTGATAAAGATAATCCTGTGGATGCCAACTTTATCGAAACAGTCCAAGAATCATTTGATGATGAAAGTGTTACAATGGATTCTTTCCTTGCAGAAATAGGAATCGATACATCTACTGATACAATTCAGAATCTTTATACATATGGGCAAGCAGATGTTGCTTGGATCATTCCAGAACTTTTTAGAGAAGCTATCTTAACTGGTTTAAGAACATCTCCGATTTGGAATGCCATAACTGCTTCTGAACAACAGTTGGATGGTTTAAAAGCTATCATGCCACATATTAATATGTCTGATGCAACTCCTAAGAAAGTTAATGAAGGTGAAACAATTTCATTAGGTACTATTAGCTATGGTCAAAAATCAATATCTCTATTCAAAATGGGGAGAGGTATTAAGATTACTGACGAAGTTAAGAATTATGTATCATTGGATGTGGTTGCAATCTTCTTAAGAGATTTTGGGGTAAAATTAGGACATGGGTTAGATGTATTGGCAATCAATACTCTTATCAATGGAGAACAGGCTGATGGTTCAGGTTCAGCACCAATAATTGGGGTTGAAACTCCGGGAACGAAGGCATATAGAGATATGCTTAGAATCTGGATTAGAATGTCAAGGTTGGGTAGAATACCAAATGTTATTATTGGGTCAGAAGCTTCTGCCCTTGATACATTGGACATGGATGAATTCAAGCTTAAAACTCAGGGAACAACAAATTCCAATCTGGATCTTAAGACTCCTGTTCCAAACTCTGCATCCTATTATATACATGGGAATATACCTGCTGATCAAGAAGTAATGGTTGATCCAACCAAAGCCCTGGTTAAATTTAATGCTAGGCCTCTTATGCTTGAATCAGAAAGGATTGTTTCAAATCAATCGGAAGCTTTCTATGTTAGTTTAACAACTGGATTTGCTAAGCTTATGGATGACTCTGTTTTAATCTTGGATAAATCCGTAGATTTTGCTACTGATGGTTTCCCAGATGAATATGATGTGGATGCTGCTCAGAATGTATTAATTGATTAACATTAATCACATTACATCTTTATAAGAAAAGGGCAAACCAATCTAGGCTTGCCCTTTTTTGTCTATTAATAATAAATAATTTAAAACCCATACCGTAATGGCTAAAAGTCAATTAAACAAAACCCCAAGATATGTATGTCTAGGGGCAACCGCAAATTCATTTTACGATCCGATTAGTAATTTAAAACTAAACAAGCGGACAGTATTAAAATTAACCCCAAAACAATTAAGTAATAAATTGGTAAGAGAAGGGTTAAAGGGAGGTCATTTAGAATACGCTGATAAGGCTGATTTTGATAAATACACAAAATCCCAAAATAAAACTGGTAAGGTTATTAACCTTAATGAGGAAGAAGAAGAGGAAGAAGATGAGGAAGAAGAGGAAGAAGAAGAAGAGGAAGAAGATGATATTCTTTTAGAAGATTTACCAAGTAATAAAGATGCAATGATTCAATGGTTAATTGAAAACTCTGTGGCTTTAGAAATGAATAAATCCGAAGAAGAATTAAATGCAATGAATAAACCAGCAGTAAAGGAATATGCTGAAGGCTTATTTGATTAATCTAATATTTTATAATTTTAATAATGGCACCAGCAGCTATACCAGTTTCAAATTTCACATACGTACCAACTGAAGGTACATTTGTAGTAGTCTTTCAAGATTTATCATCAAATGGACCGACAGCTTGGCAATGGGATTTTGGAGATGGAACTTCCTCCTCATTACAAAATCCATCCAAGGATTTTACAAGAGATGGTTTTTTTACAGTTACCTTATCTGTATCAAATACCGGAGGTACCACCAGTATAACATTACCTGTAGGGGTAAGAGCTGCTGGGCCAGTATTATCTCAAAGCATTTATACCTTAGTAAATCAATATATCCCACCAAACGTTGTATATGATGTGGCAGAACTTGCCGGGTTAATTCAAAAACAACAATTATTTATCCATCCTCTAGTTAACCACATTATACCATCTGCTAATATCTTTAATGAGTTATACTATGAACCACTAGAAAATTCATTAGTGGCATCTATGGTAGCCTATGATATACTTATTCAACAAGGTAACTCATCTATTATAGCGGCTAATAATGGAGGCAGCTCTTCATCCAGGGCAATTAAACAAATTGTTACCGGTCCCACAGAAGTACAATGGTATGGGGAAAATGATACAGCCGGTTCCTCTTCATCATCTTTAAAAAGTGGAGGTGCTATAGATTCAGTATCCAGGTCAATGTGTTCATTGGCAAAAAGATTAAATATCCATATCCCAGTTATCTGCGATAAATTTAAAGTGGTAATTGGTCCACTAATTGGTCAAATACCTAAAACCAATACAGCAGGTTGTTGTGGGGGTAATGGCAATCAAAATATATCATCTCAAGGATAATGCCAAGTTATATAACCACAAATGAATGGGATAGTTATAAAGATATTATTAATAACTTCCATGAGGATGCCTTTAAACAAGAAGTTACCCTTATGCAATACATAAACAAAGGAATCACAACCCATGGAGAAGATATTTTATTAAAACCAAAATCTTCAAAACTTTTAGGTTTAATACAATATAATGATTATAGGTCATGGCCAAGTACTAAAACCACAGATTCAGGTGAAATTGATAAACAAAATTTATTACTGTATTTAAACATTAAATATTTATCTGATAATGGTTTTGCAAACTCAGATGGTTTTTTAAACTTTGATCCAGGTGCCGATAGGTTTATTATAAAAGGGATTACATATAAAGCATTAGGTGAATCTCAGACTGCCCAGGCATCAGAAGAACCTTTACTACAATTTATAATCCTAAAACGAGAAGAAATAGATACAGTTGAAGATCAATATCTATGAGACAACAATTCCGTAACAGGGGAGTTAATGTTACTGTTAAAAGAATAGGTGATTGGGCTAAATTACATAGTTTAGTTGTAGGTTTAGATCATACTATAGAAGTTGGTTATCAAAGGGCCTCTAAAAAAGCTGCTAAAAAATATTTTGACCTTATAAGACAAAACATTCGTAATGGAGGGGGTAAGTTTAGATTTGAACCTTTAAAACAATCCACCATTGATAAAAAAAAGAAAGCGGGAAAACCAGCCACCCCTTTTATGTTTTATGGTTATTATTACCGAGCCATACAAATGGTTAGTAAAAATAATAATTATTATGTTGGAATAAAAAAAGGATCAAGAAACCCAAAAACAAAATCCGCCGGTAGTTCTTACACAATTGCTCAATATGCCTCGGTATTAGAATCTGGATCCCGAGATGGTAAAATACCCGCACGACCTTTATGGAGAAAAACCTTTAATGAAATGGGTGGCAGAAAAAAAATAAAGCAAATGGTTATAGCTTCTATAGCCTATGAAATAAGAAAAAGACATCAAATAACAGTTAAACTATTATGACGCAACCATTATCATTTATTCAACAATTTTTAGATAGAAGTATATTCCATCAAATTGATAGAGTTATGACGGTACATGGTTATGCCCCTGATAGGTCTAGTTTTGATCTTACTAATCAAAATGGTAAAACTGCTTATCGGGCGGCCTTAAAAGCTATTACAGACTCCCAAGACGAAAAATTTGGAATAGATTTATTTGGCCATTCTAATACTCAATTTAAAGGAAACAAAAAAACACCAAGAATTGTTATTGTTCCTTATGGGTTTTTACCTGGGGATATTGGATTAGACCTAACACCACAACCCCTTTCAAATAATGGAGTAATACATAATCATACCTTTCCAACTCAATCTTCAGAATATGAGGTTAATATTCATGTAACTGGGTCATCAGCTATACATATGGTAATTTTAAATGCCATTCTTTCACAAGCTATGTCACGTAGAGGTTATATACCTTTTTGGCCAACCCTGGAATTAAAAACTTCGGGTAATATATTTTATGAAAATATAGGTAGTTTTGATAGTACTGATAGGCAAGAGGGGGTTTTAGAAAAGGTATATAGATATATACTACCAGATGTTTATGAAACCGAATGTAGTGTAGATGAAGATAATCAGATAGCATTAATACAAGAAATAACCTTACAACTAGCTTTACAAGATTTAATAACCTTGGATGAGATGGTCATAAGTAACGCTTAATACAATACTAAACCAATTTTATAAAACATAGTTAAGATAATAATCATGGCAGAAACACCACAAGTTAACATAAGGGTTGTAAATAACCTAACACCTCAAACTGATCCAAGTGATTTTATTGCATTTGTTTCCGGGGTAACCCTCAGGGGTAAAGTAAATACTCCGGATAAAGTAATTTCTTCTTGGCCCGAATTTGTAAAAATCTATGGATCTTATAGTACAGATAGTGATTTTCCTCACTTATGTAAAAGAATGTTGGATAGAGGAACAAAACTTAGGGTAGCAAGAGCCGGGCATTATACCACTATAGGTAATGCTTCTACTTTAACCGCAACTAAACCAACCCTATTTATTAAAACAACCACCTTTAGTATAGATGCCGCAATGGAAGCTGGTGATACTTTTACTTTAATTATTGGGGATTGGTACCAAACATTTTATTTCTATGGTACTCATGCCGCCACTATGATGTCTATGGCTAGTACAGCTCAAACGGCAGCAGGTTCGGCTATAACTATAGATTTTACTGCAGATTCAGATGGTGGAGAATTACTATTTGTTATGGCGGATGATGCCGAGGTATTTGGGGTTATTCAGGGTGAGGGAGCTGATCCAGTTATAACCATAACCAACGTAAATACAGCTTCTACCATTACTGATGGTACTGATGATTTATTTAGTATAGAGGTTTTAGGAGAAGGTAAAGATGGTAATTATTTATCCATAGAAATATCTGATGCCTCTAACGGACAATGGAATGCATTTAATTTAACTCTTAGACATTCCCAAGAACCTGATTTAACAGAACTATATGAAAATCTTCTTATTTTAAATACTCCAACCATTGAAACATCAACTTTTCTTTCTGGAATATTATTGGATTCTAATTTTATAAAACCAGTTTACATAGACCTTTCTACCCTTACAGGTCCTTTAAGGCCAGTTAATGCTATCTACACCTTTGGTGGGGCTATACCGGGTGGGGCTATAATAGATGTGGATTATGTTGGAGATGCTTCTGCTGGTAATGGTATACACTGCTTTGATGATTATGATGATGGGTATTTAATATCAACCCCAGAACTTTCATCATCAGCGGTAAATGTGGCATTACAAACATATGCTGCTTCTCGTAAAGATCTTATTGCCATATGCCACTTACCGGAAACCTTAAAAACTTCTGATGGGCTTATTGCAGAAAAAAATACTTGGAATTTAGATTCTGTATTTGCCATACCAGTAGGAGGGGGATTAAATGTATTAAACCCAATATCCCAAGTACAAGAATCCATATCTGAAGCAGCTGATCTTATAGGTTGCATGGCCTATACCTTTACGGAATTCTTTCCATGGTTTTCACCATTTGGTAAAAACCGGGGAGTAATACCAAATGTATTAGGACCAACCGTTGATTTTGGATCTATGGGTAAATTTAATGATTTAAATGATTTAGCCAGAAAGCAAATAAACATGGTAATTTCTCGGGATAACCGGGTATATTTTCAAAATAATACCAATGGGCGGGTTTTAAATGATGCTTACCAACAAGTATCAGTTGCTATGGGCCTTCAATATATGAAGAAAATACTTAGGCCAATCTTAGAAAACTTCTTAGATGAACCTGCCGATATCCCTACCATGGTAAGGTTACATAAAACGGTATTACCAACTTTAGAAAATTGGTTAAGAGATAGGGCTTATACGGAATATGTTTGGAATGGAGATCAAGGAGCAAAAACTACTGCCGACTTCCAAATCAACAATGCCAATGATGTTCAAAACGGTAAATACAAAATACAATTTGCAGTTAAACCAATAGGAGCATTAAAACTAATCAACCTAGATATTATGTTAAGTGATGCTGGGGTTCAATTCAATTAAAAATCATATTATTTAAGCTATGGCACAAATAGATAACCCAAGAAAGAATTTCCAATTCTCTATTGTAATTACTCCGATACCTATGAACCCTTGGTTGGCTCAGAAGGTAAATATTCCAGATATTTCGGTGGATATAGTAGAGCACGGGGATTCTAATCATGATATTAAAACTGGTGGTAGAAAAAAGTATACCACAATTAATATTGATAAAATATCCACCACAGATGGACCAGATAATTATTTCTTTGATTGGTGCGCTGGGGTACAAGATGTAGTAATCGGGGGTGGTTTACCTCCTTCTGCCTACAAAAGGATAGTAACAATTTATGAATACTCAGAAGATGGACAAACCATAATTAACACTTGGATCCTTACGGGGGCTTGGCCATCTAAAATCAACGGTATTGAATTAAGCAGAACTGCCTCTGATAATACAATAGAATCTGTTGAACTATGCGTTGATAAGATTGAGAAAATATAATTACCCCAATTCAATACATATAAATTAAAGTAAGGCGATCTTCATGGTCGCCTTCTTTGTAAAATTCCACAAAAGATGCAAAAACCAGAAACAGAACAAACCCCTAAAGAAATTACCGAGGTAGCTTTATATGGGGACCTAAAAACCTTTATTGGACCTTCAGGTCATAGTTATACCATACAAGAACAAAATGGTGAACATGATTCCTTATTATCAAATATCTCTTCAACCATGTCTGGGGATAATTACGATATGTTTGTTGCCAGTATAGTTATTAAAACAGATCTTACCACCTCTGGTAAAATTATGGGCCATGATGTACAAAACATACCATCATTGGATTTTGCCATGATAATTTTACAATCAAGGTTACATTCCTTGGGTGCAGAAATTAAATTTACCTATGAATGGGAAACTGGAAAACCATCTAGATATATAGAGGATTTAAAATTATACCTACCTGATTTTTCTTTATCCGCGGAAGACTTAGAATTATGGATTAAAGCTAATCCTTTATCCTGTCCTAAATACCCCAACGGTAATAACCCATTGGTTGAATTTACAACCACTAAGTCAAATAAATTTAAATTTAGTATAGCAACTAGGGGGATAGAAAAACTAATGCTAGGAATGGATGAGGGCGATCTTGATATTAATACTAAACTTAAAATTAGGGGTCTTAAACAAGAACTTGAAGGAAAATGGATAACAGTAACTAATTTCCAATATATTAAAGCGGCAGAGATGCGTCAAATTAGGGGTTACCTTGATAAATTTGATCCTACCTTTAATGCTGTTTCAGAAATTACTAATCCGGTTAACAAAATGAAACATACCATTTCATTATTAGAATTACAGGATTTTTTCTTTCCAGCGGAGATTTAGAAAAAGATTATTTCTTTCTCTGTAAACATAACGTTAACATGGATTACTTCAAATTTTTAAAGTTACCATGTACAAAGAGGAAAAGGTTATTAAATCTCTGCGAAGAACATCAGATAGCAGAAGCAGAAGAATTAGATAAGTTAAAACACACCACTTAAATGGTCGGAATATTCGGAAGTAGTAGTATAGGTATTGGAGTTTCAATTGGCTTGGTAAATAGGTTTTCAGGACCTGCTAAACAAGTTATTAGGGATACTCGTGCAATGTCTGCTGCCCAACAATCAATGTATCGAAAAAACCTAGAGATGTCTAGGAATGCCAATGCAATGGGTGCGGTAATCGGGGTTTCAATGTTAAGGGGTTTAAGTGAATGGACTAAGGTAGGGGCAGAATTTAAATATATAATGGCATCTGTAGGGGCAGTTACCCAATCTACCGATAAACAATTACAATCATTATCTGATACCTCTAGAAAGTTAGGTAAAGATACCATGTTTACAGCATCTGATGTGGCATCTGGTATGAAGTTTATGGGTATGGCGGGTATGAATGCCGAAGAAGTACAAGCCAATATTAAAGCAGCAGTATCATTAGCCGGATCAACCCAATCCTCATTAGGAGGTAAGGGTGGGTCTGCCGATATAATGACAAATGTTATGAAGGCTTTTGGTGGAGGTCCAGATGATGCCATGAAATATGCCGATATTCTTACAACTGCCACCGTATCTGCCAACACTTCTTTATGGGATTTAGGTGAAGCATTAAAATATTCTTCTTCCACCTTAAAAACCATGGGTTACGGAGTAGAAGATGCTACAATGATGGTGGGTGTCTTAGGTAATGCGGGTATACAAGGATCCATGGCTGGTACAGCTATAGAAAACATGGTTAGGTATATTACCAAAGCCTCTGGGGAATTTAGGACTGGAAAGCAAGGGGACGCTTTAAAAATGCTAGGATTACAACCTGCTCAACTTGCAGATTCACAAGGTAACCTAAAAAACTTGAAAGATATCCTAAAAATGATAGGGGGTCAAGTAAAAGGGATGGGTAACATTGCTAGGCAGAATGCCATGAACCAAATATTTGGAGTAAGGGGAAATAGATCTGCTGCCTTATTGGTGGATAATCTAAATGATGTGGATGATCTATATAACAAAATATCTAATTCATCTGGGACTTCTAATCAAATACTCGGAGTAATGATGGATACCTTAAGGGGAAAAACATTACAACTTAAATCTGCCTGGGATGATTTTAAAATTGCATTTACCGAAGGTTTAGAACCTTTACTAATGATAGGTGCCACTGTATTAACCAAAATATTAAACATTACAACCACTATATTTGATACACCTTATATAGGTACTTTTTTAGCCGTGGGTATTACAGGGTTTATTGCCCTTAAAACAGCTACCATGGCTTGGGCAGCAATATCTTCTGGAATTAAATTAATGTATATGGCAAACAGCGTTGCCTTTAATGGTTTTCGAGCTTTAACTATAACAGGTTATGGTCAAATGGCGGCAGGTGCAGCAAGGTTTGGTGCAGCAGCAGGTGCAGCCAATATGGCCGCTGCCGGTGGTGGTTATGGAGCTTTAGGTGGTGCTTTAAGGGCTAATGCTGCCGGAAGAGCTATAAGGGGTGTTGGTAGAAGAGGGGCTGGTAGGTATGTATCTATGGCCGCCGGGGGATTAGGAGGTAGATATATGCAGAGATATGGAACACGGGTAACCGGGTCTGCCGCAGCCAGAAGAATGGCAACTGTTAGGATATTTGGTATAACAAGAATAATGCCTATGCTTACAAGTGCACTTACATTTTTATCAGGTCCAATAGGTTTATCTTTAATGGCAATCACTGGGGCTATCTATGCTTTATCATCAGCTCAAAAACATAGGGCTGAAATGGCCCATGGTAGAATAAGTGCTAGGCAACAACATTACGCATCCACTGGAATATCAATGGGGCATGATGCCGGTTATGAGTTTACCTCTGCAAGAAATCAAGGTGATATTGGTGGACAAAGGGCTGCGGTATTAATGAATTACCTACTTACTCAATCGGCTGCGGATAAAGCCTCGGGTAATACCTCGGTATTTACAAATGTATTTGTGGATATGGAAACTCAGGTACAAACCAAGGTAGAGCAATTAACAGATGACAAATATTATAAAGACGGATTTAACTAATGGCAAAATTAATACCACCTTACCTTCAAATAATAGGAGCAGCCTCTACTAAAATAGTTGTTATTCCAGAAGTACTAAAAGCCGCTAATATTGCCGGGAAATTATTACGTCTAGTTATACTAATAGATAGACAAAGGGGTTATCTTGGTAATGTACCCGTTAATGGGCTAGATCCAAATAAGGAAGACTTAAGAGATGATATTATTTACCAATCTGCTAAACGTAATTCCTCAAGTGACCCCGCTGATGGATTAGATCCAAACAAGAAAAATTTAAGAGATGACATTATTTTTCAATCTTCTAAACGCCAAACCAAAAAACAGAATGACACGAACCAAATATTTGGAGTAAGGGGAAATAGAGCTACTGCCACGGTTAAAAATACTTTAGGTAAGGATAGAATAAGAATTATTGATTTAGATTTTAATCAAGGAGAAGGTAAAACTTATGATTATATTGATTTACCCTGCATACCTTTAAAGGTTAGTTATAAACCCACTTCAAAATTTGCTGCCATACATACCATAGGTAGAAACAATCCTTATTATTATTACACGGGGTCAGAAGACACTTTATCATTTAAAGTTGATTGGTACAGTGAAAAATATAGTAGAGAAGATGTTATATATGCTTGCCGGTGGTTAGAAACATTAACCAAAGCAAATGGAGATGATAATCCTCACCGAGTAAGAATAATGTGGGGTCAAGATGATAAATTATATAAAGATCAACATTGGCTATTAACCAGTGCCCCGTATGAAACCTCATTATTTAACAGGGGTTACAGGGATCCAAAACAAGATATGAAATATTTTTCAACTTCCTTATTACCCACTCAAGCTTACCAAGATTTGGAATTTAAAAGAATTACCAAAGACAGTTTATTATATACTACCATGATGGGAGGTATAACAAATGACCATGAATCACAAAAAAATACAGGGGCTATCTCTGGAGGTAATACAGTTTAATCATGCCAGAATCATTTGAATTTCCAGACAGTGCCTTTAAAAAAGGTAGAATATTAACATTCCCAGATGGGGATAGTATATTAATACGGGATAAAATAACTCATACAGCCAATACAGATGATAATTATCATTTGATTAGTGAGTCAGATACTTTGGGAGATATAGCTCATAGGTATTATAAAAACTGTAAACTTTGGTGGATTATTGCTGATGTAAATTTAATTGATCATCCTTTACTTTTAAATCCTGGGGACACTTTAATTATACCAAAATTATCAAACATTTCCAATGGACAATTTGAATAGTCAGGGTTTTAATAAACCCACAGTAGAGATTTTTGCTGGTAATGGTTCATTACTAAAATACCCAGACGGTAGAAGTTTGGGTGATGAAGTACATAAATTTAATTATGTGTTTGATGAAGAAGGTGATGATAAATGTAATATAGTATTTAAATTTAATGACCCAACCTTTGTTGATCACCCTTCATTAAGACATGACAGAATAATATATGTAAGATGGGGTTATCCTAATACCGCTGGAGGTATGTCCGCTCGAAGGTTAATCGCTATAAGAGATACCATTACCAATTATGATTCAGGGGCAATACGCCATGAATTAATTTGTACAGATCAGGTTGCTTATTTAAAAACCATGCAGCATAATGTGGATGAGCAACAAGGGCTTATAGAATGGATGAAAGGGTTAGCTATAGCAAAATTAAAAGGAATTAAAGTTAGATTAAGAACATCCAGTAAAGGTTATATTTGGACTAATGAAACACAACCAACCGGGGGTGATATAAACATATTAAATGGTTTAATAAGTGTTAGGCAAGATAACACTTTTATGGTTAAACCTATTGTACCAGCGGGTATGTCTGTATATAGGGTTTTAAAAGAAGAAATTAAATTACTTAAAGACGGTCCCTATTTATTAGATGGCCGAGATGGTACCCTTGATATTAGGAAAAGAGATTTTGCGGGAATAGTATTACGTACTTTTAACGTGGGAAATGGTAAAGAAGAGGTTGTATCATTTATTCCAAAAAGCCAGGTTAGGAAAAACGAAATGGAAGCCACTGAATATGGTTCATTAAATGGAACAGATGGAACAGGTACTATAGGAGTGGAAATAGATGCAAATTCATCTACCTTAGAAAACCTTAAAACCCAAGCAAATTTCCCAGATGAAACCAACGATTTATATAATGACTTGGAAGCGGCATTTGAAAAAGGTATGACCCCGGAAGATGCGGTTGGTTATATAGATGGAATTAAAACAGATTACCATATAACCAACCGGGGACCAGCTATGATAAATGCCGGGGATGGTGGTTTAAATATGGCTAAAGATAATCTATTTTTTAACGCTCATTTATATGATGTAAGTAAATATAACCATTGGAGTGTACCAGAACAAACAGAATTAGCAGAAAGAAAATTAGAAAACCTAATTAGGGAAATGCACCAAGATAAATATCAAGCTGAATTAACAACTCTTGGTATACCCCAATTAATACCCAACAGAAGTATATATATGAATGGTAAAATTGCTTCTATGCACAAAGGTAAATATTACATTAAATCGGTTACTCATAAAATTGATAGGTCAGGTTACCTAACATCATGTAGTTTAATTAAAACACCTTTTGCTATAAATGTAATTAAACAAAAAACCACTTCCAAAATAGAACATTTTAACACTAAAGAACAAGAAAAAAAGGAATCTTTTAATATACCCTGGATGCCTATATCAAACACATTTGATGGTCAATATGACCTGGATGAAAATTAATTAATATGTTAAGTAACTTAGTAGATTTTGGTTTTGAGTTTTATAAGAAATATTATTCTTCTTATCGAGGTATAGTAGTGGGGTTTGATGACCCCTTAGAATTAGGTAGGGTAAGAATATCGGTTCCCCAAATAATGGGTAAAACAAAACAAGGAACTTTAGCTTGGCATAAAGGGGGATGGAAAGGTGAAGATTGTGGTATTCAAATTCCTTTACAAAAAGGGGATATGGTATGGGTTGAATTTGAATATGGTAATGCAGCTTATCCCCTTTGGAGTTATGGCCATGCCCATGGTAATCAAAAACAACCCAAAGAATTTACAGAAGAAGTTTATGGTTTAAAAACACCCAAGGGTATTATTATAACCTGTGATGATTCTAAAGATTTAATAACGGTAATAAACAAAGCGGGTAGTACAATAACTATTGATGGAAATAAAATTTATATAGGTAAAGGTAAAGGTATTTCTATAGATAATCAAAAAGTAGTTCTTGGGGGTGGTTCTGCATTAAGTGAACCTTTATTAAAAGGAAATAAAACTGTTTTATTATTAACAAGTTTATTAGCTCTTTTAAAAACCTTTACCACAATAACAACCCTACCCACTTTACCCACCGCACCAAACCCAGCAACTGTAGCAGCTATAACCGCCCTTGAAATACAACTTACGGCTCTTACATCAACAAACACTTTTACCGATTAACAAGCTCATTCTATTTATACCATGGCTATCACTCAATTACAACAACAATTAATAGGTAAAGGGATAGTTTATCCTATCATACTTAATGGTTATGGCAGGCCCGATTATAAAACAGGAATAACCCTAATTAGGTCTTCTATATTAATCATACTTACCTGGCCTTTATTTAGTCGATATTTTTTAAAAACCTTTGGATCTAAACTTTTTGATTTATTGGATGAACCTAATGATGGTATTTTAATTTCCCTAATAGATCAATTTGTAATTGACGCACTTAACACATGGGAAAAAAGGATTATATTAATAGCCGTAGATATTGAAACAACAGCCTTTGATAAAGTATCAGTACAATTAACCTATCGAATTATTGATACCCAACAAGAAGATATATTTACTTTCCCATTTTATAGGGAAATAACTCAATAAACATGAACAACCCCTGGATAAATTATTTTAACCGTTCTTATAGTTCTATAAAACAAGCTTTAATAACCAAGTTAACCGTGCAAACTCCTGAGATGACTGACCTCAGTGAATCCAACCCATTAATTATACTTATATCAATGTTTGCCGGGTTAATGACTCAACTGGGTTATTACATTGACAATATGGCTTTAGAAGCTTTTGTAGTTAAAGCCAAAAGGTATACCTCTTTGGTTTCTCATGCCAAATTATTTGATTACCGGATTAAATCAGCCATACCATCCAATGCTGACCTTACCATTACCCTATATAATACAGATATTTTAACTCCTATTGGTTCTAACTTAACCATTCCTAGTGGAACTATATTTGCTACTAATAATGACATAAGGTTTTTATTACTAAACGACTACATAATGCTTGCCGGAGAGTCTACTTTTAACCTAACGGTATCCCAAGTAACAAGTAATACGGGTTTAGATTTAGGGTTTACTAATGGTAACATTAATCAAATATTTGCTTTACCTACAAATTACGCCCATGATTCTGCTGTATTATTAATACAAGGTATTTTATGGGAATTACGAACAACCCTAGGTAGATCAAACGCTTTTGATAAACACTATATTATCGATGTTAGTGAAGATAGGATTCCTTACATTAAATTTGGAGACAACACAAATGGCTTAATTCCCACCTCAGGGGAAACGGTTATTCTTAATTACAATGAAACTGAAGGTTCTAATGGTAATGTAGATCCTGGTACAATAACTAATTGGCTTGCTCAACCAACCATTGCGGGCATTGACGAAATAAAAACTACAAATACAAACAAATCTTCTAATGGGGATAACATACAATCTTTAACTTTAATTCAATCTTCATTACCTTTATCTATAAGAACCCTTGATAGGGCGGTAAGTAAACAGGATTATATAGATACTTCAAAATTAGCACCGGGTGTTAAATATGCCGATGTATTTTGGGAATGTGGTAAAATTATAGATATTTACGTTGCGCCCATTGATGGGGGTATAGCTGCCCTTGGTTTATTACAATCTACCAAAACCTATGTAGACTTTAGAAAAATGTATACCACTGAAATCAGGGTATCTCCATCGGGTGAAACCTTGATTATTTTAGAGATGAATATTACCGCTAATAATTATGTTGAATCTTTATCATGTGAAGCTGCCGTTAGGTTAGCCCTATTAAATAAATATGATTTTGATGGATCTAATGTTAATAGGAAAGTAAGGTTATCTGATATATATTCTGTGGTAGATAATTTACCTGAAGTAGATTTCTTGGATATTACTAAACTTACCACTCAAGCTTACGCTAGGCCTACCTTACATTTACTACAATTAAATGGGGTTATTATAACCCAACCTAATTCAACCACTCGTCAAGAATGGAGGTTAGCTTATGATGGTACCACCTTTAGGTTATTAAAAGATAACCTATTTATAACACAAATCGAAATAGATATTCCTTATATTAATAATGATATTTCCATCATTATTTCAAACTCAACCTATACATCGGGTATGGAGTGGATCTTTATTAGTTATCCGTATAATGAAAATATTGAATTTGATGATTTTACAGTTCCAATTTTAAACTCTGAAAATCTTATCATGAATATAACAACCACTCCATAATGGCAATATTAGAATTTAAATGGTTAGACTTCTTTTGGGAAAAGTTTTCTTTTTATTTTAAACAAAAAGATACCTACAAAGATGATCAGGGTAAAGGTTTATTCCAAAGATACCTTGAGGTATATGGGTATGAATTAAAAGATATAGAACCTTTATGGGAAGAATACATACAAAGAACTCGAGATTTAGATACTTGTCAGGATGAATACCTACCTTTAATAGCTAATGATCTTGGGTCACCACCCAACCCCCTAGGTACTTTAGTAGGCTTAAGGAAAATATTAAAATATTTAGTTACCGTATATAAAATCAAAGGTACTTTAGAATCCTTACAAATTATATTAGAAATATTAGGGTACGATGTAATTATAGATATTGATTACCATGAGGATTCTTTATGGGACTTTCAAGATATAGATAATGACAACCCCATGTTATGGGATGAAGGTAATTGGGATGAGCTTTGCCCAACCTGTGTTCATTATTCAATTTTAATTAACTCTAATACTGATAACCCAGGTGAAGGAGATTATACAGATATTTCTTTAGAAGATTTAAATGACCTATTAGAAATTATACAATGGCTCGAGCCTATAGATGCAACACTAACTGGAATAAACCATAATATAGTTTATTGTGAAGATGTTCCTTTAGGTATATTAGAAGAATTGGAAGTACGATGCTTCGCTTATTCATTATGGGATGATGGTAATTGGGATGAAATAGATTTTGATACGGTATTTGATTGTGGAACTACCTTAATTGAAGGGGACGTTTTACCTGCAGTTCCAGCAAACCTTACCATTGCAGCCACAATGTTTAACCTTACCATTAACTGGGATGCGGCAGATGATGCTCTTGAATATGTATTGGAATACCGGGTAGATGGTGAAACAGATTGGGTAGAAGTAATATTAACCGGGTTAGAATTAATATTAAGTTCTCCAACCATTATCTATGAAGAAACCTATAATATTAGAGTAAAAAGTAGAAATACAATTGGGGATTCTGATTATACAACAATACAGGATGGAGTTACTTTACCAATAAGAGAAGTAGGGGCTGTGGGTCACTGGATATTAGGTTCAGATAATCCTAATTATAATGATTTAGAACCGGGTAATGTACTTTACCAACCATTAGCCGCCATAGGTAGTGGGCATTTTAATGAAACTAATTATTGTAGCATGATGGCTGAAGGTACTTCTCCATACATGCATGGTTTAAGAAGTCATCTTGCGGATAAAGCCTCTGAACAAACAGTTTTCTTAGTTGGTAAATTGGTAAAGGATGATGATTTATTAAACCCATATGCATATGGAGGATTAATTGCCGGAAATTTAAATGTTAGCGGTACTGAAGGGGGTATAGGAATTTTCCAACAACGTTACTATAATAATAACCAAAATAATGATTTCCATAAACTTTATTTAACCGATCGAAATAGTAATCCGTCAATGGAAATAACCCCTACTTCACCGGATGAATTTTTCTTTATAGCATGGTCTGTAGATGGAACTACTAAAAAAATATTATATTGTGATTCTTCAATGGCTGCTCCGGTTATTACAAATCAAACTGGGGTTATATCAATTTCAAACCCGGTAAGGAAATTAAGTTTTGGAAACACCTATTACTCTCATACCAATTACCGATTAGGAACTAATATTGCAGAAGGGGGAATAATACAATCAAGTCATAGTAATGCAGAATTAACCGCAATTTTTGATAGGTCAGTATTACGTATGGCTGAAAGGGGATTATCCATAAAGCAATAAACTAAACTTATTACAATAGATAAATGAAAGGAGAAGTTAGTATTTACCAAGGGGATAATCTAGTATTACAAAAAGCTAATACAATATATCCAATAGCAAAATTTTATATTGCTTCTAGTATGGGGTTCTTTCCAGACGCTAATTACCTTTTAAATGAGCTAATCATAACCTACAATAATGGGGGTGAGGATTTACTTTACAACCTACCCATTGGTTTATATGGTAATAATGGGGGCTCAGCGGTAGCTTTTAAATCCACTTTGGAAATTAATTCTTTTAATGGCACCATAACAAAGTTACAAATACATAACTCTAACCTTCAACAAGATTTTGCTTCCCTAATTATACCCGATATAGTAAAAGAACCCAATCAATCTTACCTTCTAACCTGGCAATTTACCTTTAGTTAACTATGAAAACAAGTATTACTATCTTAATTTTATCTTCCGTATTAGGAGCTTTTTTCTATGACATCATAGATGATTTTATTTCCAATAAAGCCCAATTTTTACCTATTATTTTAGCGGTTATAACTGATGCTATATTTTCCAGTATTAAACATTTAAAACGGGGAACCTTTAAAACCTCAAAATCTTTACTCTTTACAGCAAAGATAGCTTCCTTCGGGGCTTTACTTTATGTAATTATTAAAATGGAACAAGGGTATGATTATATAGATTGGCTATCCGAAGCAATTATGATTCCCATATTGGTATCTCAACTATTAAGTATTCTTAAGCATTGGTATGAACTTGGTATTATTTCAGGTAAATTGTTTGATAAAATTTTACAAAACATTGATCAACATAAAACTGGTACAAAAACATCTAACGAAGATAATATAGCTGGTAACCATGAAGACTAATCTTAACCTCAAAATACAAGGTCACGTAAATATCAAAAATCAAGTAGGTATTATATTATATAACAACCACAATGATATTGATCAAGCCATAGCGGTAGCAGTAGTAGCAACTAGGTTATCGGGAGGAATAAATGCCGATACTAATGGTATTACCCAACTAGAATTTAATTACGGGTCAAATTTAACGGGTTTAGTTGACATTACTTCTTATACGGTTGAAGATGGGGTATTAACTCTTACCATTATTTTAACCGATGAAAATTTTATAGGTACATTAAATCATTTATATCTTAAAACACCAATAGAAGAAACTTTCTCATCAAGGGAAAATATAAATATAACCAAGGAAGAAGGGGAAACTCTTTACATTACATGGAAATTAACTTTCATTATATAATCAAATGGCAGAAACACAACACAGATACTTTGAATGGAAGACACCTATGGGGTCAGCCAATCATGGGATAGCTAACCAAGGGTTTTTACCTAAGGGAGTCTACAAGGGATTTAACACCATTACTAATGGTGGTGGGATAGGTATAAACTTAACTCTTTCTCATACTGATGATTTTAAATTCATCAAATCAGATCAAACTTTTTCGGCAAACACCGGGATAGTGGTTACTCCCCAAGGTAAAACACTTTATATAGAGGGTTCTCCAGAACCTTTAAATATAAACGTAGGTGGGGGTACAGATAGAATAGATTTATTAATAATGGAACATGAGATTGTAGAAATAGTAGGGGGTTCTCCTGCAGTATTTTCTGTAGTTCAAGGGGCTTCTGATGGAACAGTACCTGTTTTACCTTCTTCTACAAAACAAGTAATCTTAGCTTATGTATATGTTGGTAATGGTATAAATACCTTTAATGGTTTAACCTTTTCATATCCTGAAACTCCTTTGTTTAATAACCTTACCGGTTTTGCATTTTTAGACAGAGTACAACAATTTATAAGTACTCAAGCTCTACAAAAAGAAGGTACGGTAGATGGTTCTTCTATTATTACCGTAGACGGAGATAATTCCGCTTCAGTAACTTTAAACCCTGATGGTAATTATTTTGTATTACCAAACTGGGGTACAACCGATAGTTTAACAAGGATACGTTTTATAGGTTTAACAGATGGTTTACCTCCGGAGGGAACAGAAATAACTTTTAAATGTTCACATACTTTTGCGGGAGTAAATAGGGAAGCTTTTGATGACAGTAACGGTTTTGCCTTATCAGATAACTTTACCACCACTTCTACCTTTAACACCTTCCAAGCGGGGGACATATTTAAAGTTAGATACCATGGTTTAAATTCTGAAGATGAAGCAATATGGAACTTGGTATCAGCTTCTCAATGTATTGCTCGGGCAGTTTCAAGTTTAAATTCTGAAGTAAACACATTACAGGGAGAGATGGTAACACTACTTGGAGAAATGGATGTGCTTGTCGATGAAGTAGAAAGTTTAGAAACAATTGGGTTTTCTTTATCAAATCCAACTTTAATAACTTCTAATGCCGGAACCGTAAGTGGGTGGACATCAAGTGAAAATATGCTTTATCTTAAGGATGATTTTGCAACGGTAAGCCTTGACACAACTCTTACCCTATCCGATAACTCCTTAACCCTTACTCTAAACCTTTCATCGGTATTTAACTTTATAACTTCCAATATTGATGGAGGTTTAGCCTCAATAGGGGCAGAACTAATTTCGGGTGATCCAGTGGTAATGCAGGCAGATCATGATACTAATTCTATTATTATAACCAAAACATCTGGTTTGAATTTTGCTGCAGGTTCAATAAGAATTACGGGGCAAGTTTCCTTCTTTGCAAATATGGCTTAACCCAATAACAGTTTATTATCTAAGGCCCGGAAGTGATTCTGGGCCTTTTTGATAGCATCCTTTATTTCTTTACGAAGGGATGACAAATAATTATTTGTTGTATTTCCCAGAGGTAAGTCACAGAATTCTGCCATTAATTGATTGCTAATCCTTGAATTTCTATTAGGAATTTTACTTAGGATATATGGAGGAGGATCCATCTGTATTTTATAGATGTAGTAAGCATCTTTTGAAATTTGATTTTCAATAAAGGTATGCATTAATTTAATCAATACATCTTTATCACTAATCTCTTCTTCATTAGGTATGATATTAATTAATTCATTATCTTCTCCTAGGTCAATAAAATTTTGATTAAATAATGATTTCTGGGTATAAGCCGATTTCAATATTCTATTTCTAAATAACTGCAAAGCATTTATAACATGACCTTTCAAAACATCATTATTCATTTTACCATAATATTTATTAAATACGAATATAAGTTTATCATCAAACCAACTTTCAACTATATCAGGAGAAACGTTTAATCTTTGGTAATCAATATTAAAAGAAAGCTTTTTAACCAGGGCCCTGGTATCTTTGTGGATTTGATTAAATACTTGTTCATCATATTCAACCATGGGTAACAATCGGTGGTTTTCCATAAGGGGGATTTTTTAAATTATATTCAAATATAATAAATATTATTACATGAATTAGAACCTACAAGATAAGGTTAATACCAAATACTACGGATTTCTATTATATAACTATATTTATTATCATCAATGACATCACAAATTAAGTTTGAATTCGACTTAGATTTCCAATGGGACCTAGTCAAATTCATTTGCCAAGATAAAAACGGAGGAAGAATATTAGATCTTATTGAACATAACTATTTTGAAGACTTAAATCACGCTATTATTATACAAGGGATTAAAGCTGCTAAAGGTAAATACAATAGAATACCAGCATATGTTCAAATCAAAGATGAATTACGGGATTTATTTACCAATAGGGATTATATTAATCTTATTACAGATTCAGATAGAAATGACATTTTATTAATATGTAAAACCGCTTGCAATGAAATTGTAAGAGATGGGGATATTATATTTGATAAGGCTAAAAAATTCTATTCTTACTTACAATTAAAAAATACCATAGAGAATTTTGATTTGGTGGATTTTAACCAATACGAAAATTTTCAATCCAAAGTACAGGACGCCATTATAGATCCAATAGAAGAATCTGATACAAAAGGTATATTTCTTATTAAAGATATAAAGCAAAGACAACTAGACAGACAATCTAATCCAAATATAATACCTACCCCTTACCGCCAATTAAACAAATTAACAAATGCAGGAGGTTTATCAAAAAATTCTATTGCCGTTATTTTGGATATGCCTAAAAAATCTAAAACCGGTTTCTTAATTAACACCGCTAGGGAATACCTTAAAAAGAAGAAAAAGGTATTATACATAGATTTAGAAAATGGAGAAGATGAATTATCAATCAGGTTAGAAGAATCAATTATGAATCTTAATAAATCCGATATACTATCAGGAGATAATGATGCCAGGGTTCAAAAACAATTAAGGAAATATAAAAGGATTGGCGGGGAAATAAATATTAAAAGATTATCGGCTTTACATTCAACAGTAAATGATATCCGTACCCATATAAGATTCCTATACCAAAAATATGGATTTAAAGCAGAAATTTTAATAGTAGATTATGCCGCCTTATTGGGTTCTCTAAAAAAATTGGACGATGATAATCAAAGAATTTCAAACGTATACCTTGAACTTAAAAACTTAGCAGCTGATGAAAACATAGAACATGTATGGACAGCTCATCATGTTACCAGGGGTGCAGAAATAAGGGAAAAAACAAGATATAATGCCAATGACATTGCTAAATGTATAGATATAGTAAGACATGCCCAATCCATCTATGGGTTAAATAGAACACCTGAAGAAGCTGCGGCAGGAGTAATGAGATTAGAAATTGTAGAACAAAGGGATGGTCAGCCCAGGGGTAGGGCTATCTTTTCCTTTAATCAAGAAACACAAAACCTAAAAGAATTTACCAGGGGCCAACGAAAAGAATATGAAACCCAATTCGCTAATATTTTTGATGAAGACAATGATTCACCAGCTCCTAAACGAAAATCCGATATATGAATTTTAATTACAAATTTAAAACCAAACTAAGGGAATATTTCCAAAGTAGGTTAGGTATGTATGATTATCGTAATGGGTGGCTTAAAGGTGATTGCCCAACATGTGGGGCTCATGATAAATATGGGGTTAATATATCACATAACCGTACTAACTGTTTTAAATGTGGTTATCATGAAAGACCTATATATGCGGTTAAAACTTTTGAATCACTACCATCTATTCATGAGGTAAGGATATTGTTAAATGCCTTTGAGGGTTATGATTTTGTAGAAAAAAAAGTAGAAAGGATAGAAAGTAAACCAGTAATTTTACCAGATTCATTTCAATCACTTGACATGGGCAAAAGCCAATATGGTAAATCAGCCAGGAATTATATGAAAGGTAGGGGTTTTAATATAAAAAAATTATCTCAAAAAGGTTTTGGATATTGTACTGCTGGGGATTATGAAGGTTACATTATTATGCCATTTTTTGTTCATGGCAAAATGGTATATTTTCATGCTCGTAATTTTTTATCTTCCGGACCCAAATTTAACAACCCACCCATTGAGGAATTTGGAGTTGGTAAATCTACATTGGTTTATAACCTAGATGCCTTATACTTATATGATGAAGTTAGTATAGTAGAATCTGTTATGAATGCCGAAACACTTGGGCAAACGGGAACTGTTTTAGGGGGTAAAAAAATATCTACCTATCAATATTCTATCTACGTTAAATCACCAGTAGAAACTATTAATATATTATTAGATGATGATGCCTGGTCAGAAGCTATACAACTGGCAATGCAACTATGCCGACATAAAAATGTTAGATTAATTAAAATGCCCAAAGAACAAGATGTAAATGACATTGGAAAAAAAGCCACCAAGAAATTAATTAAAGCCACCCCTATTTCAACATATATGGATTTAGTAAAAATTAAAAACCAAAGATGAGAGATCCCAGTATACATATAACAAAAACTCAATTACATAAAATACTCTCTGACTCTGGGTATGAATGGGTAAATATAGGAGTAGATTTAGATTATCTAGTTAGAATAGTGTTACGCTCTGGTAAGAAACATACTCTAACACATCGAGCATTACTAGTATCATCTGATAGGGTAGAGAAAAAAGTTAAGAATGCTTTAAAATCCAGTAATAGTGATGCTTCTAAAATGGCATCATTAATTTATAAGATCCGCAAGTCTAAAAAACATAGAGGTATAATGCTAATTAACCAGGGCCACCGAGATTGGGTTAACATTAAATCAATGGCAAAGGATGCAATTAACTTTTGTAATGAATTTGAAATAGAAGATAAGGTACAAGGGTTTATGGCTTATATAACAATTGGATTAAATAAGATGACAAGGTTTAATATAACCAGATTTCCTTCAATGTATGAATCAATTTGTTTAACCCATCAATCAAACCTTGAATTATTAGAAGATAACTCACCAGAACAAACTAAAATAATACATGATTATTATATTGCTATAATTGCCGAGCGTACAGGGATACGAGATACCTATGAAAACAATGTGGATAAATACAAATATTTTTATGATGTTAAAAAGGTATGCTCAGATAATAAATTTCCGTTTAGGATTTGGATAGATGCCCAGTTTGAGGGTTTTGCTTGGAATCAAATACTACCCGACCCAATGCAACTGGTTGGGGATAAAGCTTTAAAAAGGTTTAATAAATATGTGTATTCTAAAAAGATAAAGTTTAACGAAATACCCAAACGAAAAATGGACTTTTCTAAAATACTAAAAAACTAATGGCTAAAAAAGATTTATATATTGAGCTAAATAATTCCAAATGTAAGGTTTATGGTAGTCTAAAGAAATTTAACAAACTTAGAACCGATGATAACCACAGATGCAGAAACCCGAATGCCTTTTTCATAAGGAAACATATGCAACCAGGTTGGGATGGTAAATTCTATATAATTACCGATGCGGGTTATTTTTTCCCCGGACACCTACCTTCCATCATTATCTATATTGAAGAACAGGGATGGAGTTATAAAATTAATGATGTTAGGTCTAAACTTGAATTTACCGGGGTACCAACTCAAATCGGAGAATTAGATGCTAGACCTTATCAAATTCAAGCTGTTAAGGCTGTATTATCCAGGAGGGTTGAAAACATATACTTTCCGGTGGGGGTATTAAACATGGCAACCAATGCGGGTAAAACTTTAATGATGGCTATGATACATCTATCTTTTAAAAACCCAACCTCTATCATATTACTAAATGATGGTGATTTATATAAACAATTTAAACGAGAATTACCCGAATTAATTTTAGATGATAACATAGGTTATATACAAGGTAAAGAAAAAACCTGGGGTAATATAAATGTAGTAATGGTTCAAACCATTGCTAGGAATATTGATAAATATAAAGATCTACTTGCTAAGGTTAATATTGTAATGGTAGATGAATGTGATTTGGCAAATAACAAAACATATAAATCAATTATGAAATACTGTTTTAACTCCACAGTAACCATAGGTTTATCAGGTTCAATATACCAATCCAAATTAGCCAAACATAAAATCAAGAATTTTGAACTAAAAGGCCAATTCTCAAATATAGTATCAGAAATATCCAAGGAAACAATGATGGCTAAAGGGTTTTCATGTAAGGTGGTTATTAAAATAATAGAGGGTAACACCGAGGTAGAAAAATATAAAAAATTAAAAGATTGGCAAGAAGTTTACCGAGATGCAATTACCAGAAATAAGGTTAGGCACCAAATAATAACAGATAGATTATTATTTAACCTATCTATGGATAGAATTACAGCCATGATAGTTTGCCGATACCATGAGCATATTCAAAATTTATATGACTTTATCAAACCCCAACTTCCTTCAGGTATAACCATAAACATGGTACACGGAGGAACCCCTGAAAAACAAAGAAAACAAATATTAGAAGATTTTAGGTTAGGTAAGCTTGATATACTTATAGCTTCTTATATTGTAAAACGGGGAAAAAACTTCCCATTATTACAATATATATGTAATGCCTCAGGATCTGATAACCAAGAAACTATATCCCAAATCACGGGTAGAGGGGAAAGAACACATGAATCAAAAAAGAAAGTTCTATTAGATGATATATATGATAGAGGTAAATATCTTGAAAGGCATTCTAAACACCGAGTAAGTTATTATATGGTGGAAAAATTAAAAGTAATTAATAAAGTAAAACCCAATGGCAAAAGGAAAAAAAAATAAACGTCAACCACGAAAAGGACCTTCTATTGAAGATGCCGATTTATTACAACCCATTGATATGGAATTAATAGGTTCACCCGATGATCCTTGTTTTGGTAAGTTATATGATCTTAAAGCTCCAGAATGTGCAATGTGCGGGGATGCTGAACTATGTCAAATTGTTAATAGCCAAACCTTAAATGCGGAAAGGTTGGCAGAAGAAAAAAACAATAATTTTACCGACATGGAAGTTATTATTCCAGTTAATGATATAAAGAAATACTATGAAGGAAAATTAAAAAAGAATGGTAATGCTTTAAAATCTAAAAGGCTAACCAAAAAGAAGTTTGGTATTACAACCAAAGAGTTTAAAAACAAAACCCAATAACAAAATGAGTTTTTTAAAACAAAAAGCCTTCCCGGTTTATAATAATTTAACCGGTATATTTGAAGGACAGGAAAAGCTAATGAAGCTATACCAACCAATATCAAAACCTCAATTACCTGATTGGCCTATGGATTTAGGTAATAGGGATAATCAAAGGATATTAAAATCCTTTATGGGTGATGTAATAGAGGAAATAGGGGAATATTACGAACACACCCTAACAGCTCTTGGACTTCTTATATCCGAAGATCCCGATAGTATTAAGCAATTATCTATCAAACAAGCTGAAATGAATGAAGAATTGGCAGATGCATTACACTTCCTAGTAGAAGTATTTATCTTTGTTAATATAACCGAACAATCATTTGCTAAATACTTCTACAAGGAGTTAAAAACAATGAACGTAGGGGAAAAATTTACTAACCATGATATGGATGAAATGAATATATTGGATGCGGGGTTATTTCTGGCTAAGTTAACAAACAACCTTGAATTTAATCATCAACCCAGTTCTATTGCTTTGGATAAACCAGGAAAATTTGATTATGAAGGTTGTAAATACCTATCTCCAAAAATGATTCCCAATATATCTAAATTATGTTGGTACATAACATATAATTTAACCCTGGCTAAATCCACCTTAAAAAACAAGGCTTGGAAACAAACAGATGTTGATACCAACGTTAATAAATTACAAAGATCATTAATGGGTTCATTTTGCGACCTATTAAGATTAATGGATTACCTTAACTTTGAAAGTAAAGACATATGCCAAATATATTTCAGGAAAAACCTGGAAAACCAACTAAGAATAAAATCTAAATATTAATGTTAAGAATTACCGCTGGAGATTCCCAAGAAGCCTGGGAAAAGATTAACGAATTATTCTTATTAGACCCTAATTCAATATTGGTTAATGGTGGGAATTATGCCGCCAACGAATTAATTGCCTACAATGCCTTTATTGAAATCAAAGAAGGTAAGATAGATGAGAATTTTAATTTCAATGACTTATTTGGTTACAAACTTATGAAATGGACTTCATTGGTAGGTAATTATATTAGTATGAATGAATTGGATGTGGTAAGATCAAGGATTCATGTAAGAGAAAGTAAAAAACAAAACAAATATACCGAAACCATGAAATTTACCAATAAACATGGTCATGGTAAAGGTTGCTTAAATTCAATTACATTCCATAAAAGAAACAAAGAATTATACCCATATCTTTGTGTAAACATAAGGGCATCTGAAATAACCAAGAGATTAATATTTGATTTGTTATTAGTTCAACGTATTGGAGAATATATTTATGGGGAAGATTCCCACTTTTCGGTTGAAATATTTTGCCCAAATATGTATATGGTTATTGAATCAGGTATAATGTACCATTCTCATAAAAACCTAAAAAAATTACACAAAAAATCCAAAACCTTAGTACCACATAAATTTACAGATTTATGCCTAGCTAAATTAAAAACCTATCTCAAGATAGATGTAAATACAGTAAGTTATAAGGTACACCAAAGAACTATTAAACAATTACAAAGAATAGATGGGGTTCCTATCTCTGGAAGTACACCTATAATTGCAAAGAACCTTAAATTACCTAATCAATAATCATGAGAGAATTTAAAGATTTACCACAGTTTATGCCAGCTATACTTAGGGAGTTAAGTGAAATGGGTATAGAGGGTATAGATGCTAATTACAAACATTCGGCTTCATACTTGGTTAATGAGATTGATAACACACTATCATTATTTACCAATGAAGAACACCACCTAAAAACCAAAACTCGGGTTGACTGGTATGTACAAAATGCCAAAGGGCATTTAACCCGGGATATGATATTAGAAGCTTACCGTAACAAAGATCAAGTGTATCATATACAGAATAGATTAAACCTAAACACTCGTATATATGCCCCTATTAACAAAGAAATACCAGATGAAAACCCTATTTGTTTTAATTCACCTAATGGGGATTTACAAACCGATGTATTTATAAATACGGATAATGAACTACAACTTAAGGTAACTCTTAATCAGGGTCATTGGTTGGATATTTGTAAATGTTTAACCTATAGTATAAGGTTTCTTACCTGGGTTTGGATTAATACTCAACAAGAAAGTATAGCACCAATTACCTTGATGCCAACCAAACTAATTTTTAGGGAGGTTAGTTTTGAAGAAAAGGATATTAATAAAATGAAGGTTATGATAACGGAGCTATTATAATATATGCAACACAAGCGAATTAATAGAAGTGAATTATTCATGGGGTTAGCCATTCTTTCATCAAAAAGATCACTATGCCAACGGCTCCAAGTAGGGGCCGTATTGGTGAAAGATAACAGGATAATAGCTAATTCATATAATGGTTTATTACCAGGTAATTTAGATACATGTTATTTAGAATGTAATATAGATAAACCCTGTACTAAAACTTTACATGCTGAAGAAAACCTAATAGCATTTTGTGCTAAGGAAGCCATACCCATGAATAACTGCTCAGTTTATATAACCCATTCTCCATGTAAAAAATGCCTTAACCTACTTACTCAAGCCGGAATAAAAAAAATAATTTATAATATACCATATAGAAATTCAGAACATTTACTAAACACATTAGTTTCTATAGGTCAATTTAGCAGTAACAAAACCTTAACATACAAATGATAGAAGTAACTACAGAATCAATTACCCAGGTAAAAATAATTTCTACCAAAAAAGAATTAAGGCAATTAATACAACATTGTAAAACTACCACCTATTGTTCATTTGATTTTGAAACCTCTGGGGAACCTTATTATGAACCTTATTCATATCCAACCCTTATGGGCGTTTCTTTTCAACCTGGGTCTGCTTGGGTTATTCCTTTGGGTCATTTTGATTCCCCTTGGAAAGATTGTTTTATTGATATATTAACCGAGTTTGCTGAAGGGGTATTTAATGATATTAACATAACCAAAATAGCCCAGAATGCGGAATTTGAATACCTATGGTTAAAAAAATATAATCTAACAATTCAAGGTAGGTTATTTGATACAATGCTTGCCAAACATTTATTGGATGAAAATACCCTTAAATCTTTAGAATACCAGGTTAAAACATTTTTACCTCAATATGATGGGTATAAAGAACAAACTGGATTTAAAGCTTTAGCCTGGGATAAAAAACCCTTAGAACCCCTGGCTGTATATTGCGCTACTGATTGCGATACAACATTTAAATTACATAACTTTTATGAACCCATTTTAATTAAAATTGGGTTATATAGTTTATATCGTAATATGTTATGTAATGGGCTTAGGGTATTGGGAGATGCAGTATTTGAAGGGCTTGTAATTGATGTACCATATTTAGATAGGTTAGTTGAAGAATATCAAATTAAAATTGACCAACTATTACTGGAAGTAAAATCCCATAAAATGGTTAGGCGATTTGATTTATATAGGATAAAGCAATGTAAAAAACAATTAATAGAAGAGGTTGAAATTGAAATTAAAGCTGCTAATAAAGAGCTGCTAGTTGGACAAGAAGAATTGGGGGATGATGATATAGCAATTAGTAAATTAACAAGGTCTGTTAATACCCGAATTAGAAATAGGGAGGGTAAACTTATGAGATATAGGGCTGGTGAATTTACGACCAATAAAGAACTTACTAAAATTGCTCCTTTTAATATGTCTTCTACTCACCACCTAAGGCAATTATTTTTTACCAGTAAAAAAGGTTTTAATTTTACCCCCAAAAGGTTTACCATGAAAAAAGAGGGTAGAAGAAAAATACAAACAGATAATCCATCAACGGATGAAGATACCCTTATAGAATTAAAAGCGGATGATGATACAGGGTTTATTGAATTATTATTAAAGTATAGAGGTTTAGAAAAATTATTTGGTACCTATATAAAAGGTATGCGTAACAAGGTATCATCTGAGGGTAAAATTCATGGGTCATTTTTATTAACAGGAACCGTAACAGGAAGATTATCATCCAGGAATCCAAACTTACAAAATATACCCAGGGGTACCACCTCTTCAGATATTAAACGTATGTTTATAACCCCTCCCGGTAAACTGTTAATGCAATTAGATTACTCTCAAGCTGAGTTAAGGGTATTAGCTGCTGCAGCTGGGGAAAAAACCATGATAGAAGGATTTAGGGTTGGAAGGGATATTCACCTAGATTCAGCCTGTAAAAAATATGGAGAAGATTACAATAAAATCTTACCCCTATATTTAGATGAAGATCACCCAGAACATAAAGCTTGGAGTATTAAACGTAAACAAGCTAAAACAATTAATTTCGGAATTGTTTATGGACAAGGGGCTAAGGCATTATCAGAATCCCTATCCAGCCCTGAAGATGGTATTATAGTTGATCAAAAAATGGCTCAAAGATTCCTAGATGAATTTGCTGATACATTTCCCATGATTGATAAATATATTAAGAAAACCCATAAACGGGTTAAAAGGGATGGGTTTGTAACAAATGTATTTGGTAGAAAAAGAAGGTTACCTGGTATAGATGATAGTAATTTTGGAATTAAATCAAAAGCTTTAAGGGATAGTATTAATGCCCCAATACAAGGTGGTGCATCTGATTACACCTTATTTTCATCAATTCTAATAGCCAAAAGAATAAAAGCCCAAGAAGCTTTATTTAAAGGTTTAGATTATAAAATTACCGTACATGATTCACTTATCTATTATATAGACCCAGAAATAATACATCCTATAGTTCCTGTTTTAACCGAAATATGTGCTAACCCCAAAACTAAAGAATTTTTTGGATTTGAAATAGAAGGGGTTACAATGAAAGTAGATTTTGAAATAGGGAAGCACTGGGGGGATTTAAAAGGGTATAAACCAGAAATTGATTATTCCACTTGGGTATAATCCTATACTATTATAATATATGAAATCAAACATTCAAAAATTTGCAGCAAAATCACCATTAATGAATATGATCTTTAAGTATGGGGACGAACTATTCAAATTTAACCTTTATGAAGAATTGGTTATTGACGAAAATGTTATAGGTCGGGAATTAAAACAACAACCCCAAGCAGTGGCATTCCTGGGTTTACTATCAAGTAAGCTTACCAGGTTTCTTAAGGATAAACAAATTGAACTTAAAAAATCAGAAGCTGAATTAAAAATAAAATTTAAATCTAGGGGTATAGATGGTATAGATAGACCTACAAGGGATGATCTCCTAGCAAAAGTTGATTGTGCACCAAAGATAATTAAACTAAAGCGGGAAGTAATCAAACTAGAAGAGAATGTACAGGATATAAATACAGCAATAAAAGCCTTTGAAACAAGGACCTTTATGTTACAAACATTATCCGCTAACACAAGAAATAAATCATAATAAATCATAATAATGGCTAAATCAGGAAAAACAAAATCTTCTCTTAAAGAGAGAATGGTTAAAAAGAAAAAAGAGTTAAAAGAAAAAGGTGGTAAAGGTAGCATCATTTATCTTAAGGAGGGAACACTTAGGGTAAGACCTATGTTTTGTGGGGAAGACGAAGAATTTGTTGCACCTATAACGCAGCATTATTTAGGGGCCAAACTTAAAGGGGTTTATTCTCCGGTTACTATTGGATTACCTTGCGCCATTAATGAAAAATATAATGAGCTTAAAGATTCTGAAGAAGAAGGGGATAAAGACATTGCTAAAACAATGGTTCCTAAGGAAAAATATATGATGCCAGTTATTGTATATGCCGATGATAAAGGTAAACAAGTTGATAAGGATAAAACTGGTAGAATGGTTCAACTTACTAAAGGTTTATATGAATCAATAATTGATTTATTCCTTGATGAAGAATGGGGAGATCCAACCGATCCAGAAAATGGGTACGATCTTAAATTAATTAGGTCAGGTACTGGAATGCAAGATACAGAATACTCAGTATCACCTTGTAAAAATACCCCAGCTCCAAAAGGTCATCATAAAATGATTAACTTAGAAGATATGATAACTAAGATAATCCCTACCTATGAAGAAACAGAGGAAGTTGTTTCAGAGTTTTTACATGATTCACCTGATTCTTCAGATGATGAACCTAAGAAAAAAGGAAAAAAAGCTAAGAAGAAAAAATCATCAGACGTATAACTAAATAAACATGGCAAATAAAGTAGCAAGAAAAATCCTCACCCTTGGGAAACTAAAGAATAAATACGATGCCGACTATGCTTCCGCAATAGTTATTCCCAAGGAAGAGTCTCTATATATACCGAGTAGAATGTTAGCCTTCACCAATCTAATTGGTGGGGGCTTTCCCTATGGTAAAATAATTGAATTCTACGGGGAAGAAAACTCAGGTAAAACGTTAATGGCATTTGATGCAGCATACTGTACTCAGAAATTAGGGGGTATGGTATTATGGGGAGATGTTGAACATTCATACACTGAACACTGGTCTAAACTAAATGGTATAGATAATGATAAGGTTATTTTATATCAAGAAACCGCAATAGAAAAAGTATCTGATTGGTCTGCCGATTGGGCTTATTATTTAAGAAGTACATTAACAAATAACGAACCTATATTATTGGTGATAGATTCCGTTGCTTCATTAACCACCTTAGCAAATAAGGATTCAGATGCCACAGATGCTAAAGCTGAAATGGGAAATAGAGCTAAGGCAATTGATAAATTTCTAAGGGAAAGAAATGAATTATTTCATGACTTAGGAGTAACGGTTATTTGTATAAATCAATTAAGGTCAAAAATTGGGGCCAGTAAATATGAAGACCCCGATGTTACCCCTGGAGGTAAAGCTATGAAATTCTATGCCTCTATTAGGATTGGTTTTTATGGTTCAAGTTTTATAAAAGGTAAAATTGATGGGGAAGAAGAAGAAATAGGTAGGATGGTATCAATAAGGGTTAAGAAAAATAAGGTAGCACCTAAAAAGAAAACCCTATTAAAGGTTCCTATGTATTTTCATACCGACTGTGGTTTTCCTATTGGGTTTGATAAGTACTATGACCTACCTCATATTTTAGAAAGAAAAAAAGTAGTATTTAGAAAAAAGAACACATCAATAATCCGGGATAAAAATGATAACATGATTGCTAGGGGAGCAGCATCATTTACACAGCTTCTCCTGGATGATATAACAATGCGTAGAAAGTATATTAGAAAATCCGGGATAGTTACTATTTCTAAATGTATTAAGCAACTAGCAAGCAAAGAAAGCAACCTATTTCCGGTAAAGCAATCTAAATCCACATCCGATGAAGAAGAATCCTAGAGTATTAATAATCGATGGAAATAACAACCTATATAGGGCATATTATAGGCTTCAAAGTATGGTTACTATAGATGGTACTAAATCAGGTACCATTTATGGTTTTTTAACCATGACAAGGGGTTTAATAAATAAATTTAAACCTGATTTGGTTTATTGTATATTTGATGGTAATAAATCAAAACATAGGCTTAACTTATTACCCGATTATAAAAACAGAGAACCTAAGGAAAACTTTGATGCAGAATCATTTTTTTCACAAAGAGATGATATAATGAAATGCCTTAAATATTTGGGAATTACCTGTATTAAAGAACCTGGGTATGAGGCTGATGATCTAATGTATGTTGCCCTAAGAAAGCATAAAAATGACGAAGTAATAATATGTTCTAGGGATAAGGATTTTTACCAATTACTTACCAATAACATTTCAATTTGGGATGGTCATGATCAAGTGCTTTATACTCCAAAAAACCTATATACCCGTAAAGGTTATCACCCAGAACAAACAGTTGATTACCTTACCTTAGACGGGGATAAATCAGATCATATACCGGGTATACCGGGGTTTGGTGTAAAAACCATTGATAAATTCCTAAACAAATTTGGGTCTATAGAAACATTCTTTAAAACAAAAGGGGATTTTGGAACACCTGGGGAAAAAATAACAAAAGAAAAAGTAGAACTTAATAGGTCTTTAATTGATCTTAAATACTTCTATAAAAAATACCTAAAACAAGAAGATTTATCATTTATGGATATACAAGTTAAAGGTAAAAAGATCAAAACAAAAAAGGCTAAAGCTTTACTATTAAAATATGAAACAAGATTAATGTATAAACCCGAATTTATAGAAACCTTTGAAAACTATGTTAAACAATAAAAAACGAATATTTATATGTGGGCCCTCTGGGGTTGGTAAAACCACATTAGCTAAGGAATTATCTAAAACTATGGGTATTCCTTTCATTGAATCATCTGCCTCATCTGTTTGGCCTCAATTTGGGTTTACCTCTCATTCGGATGCCCTTTCTAAAATTGCGGGTAACCCTGAATTGGGATTTGATTATCAAATGGCTATATTGGATAATAGGTTAGAAACTTTAAAAGACCTACCGGAATTTATAACCGATAGAACACCTTTTGATACCATGGTATATTTTATGTTACAAAACTCATCCTTTACAGACCCCATAAAATGTGAAGTTTATAAACAAAGGTGTAAAGACTTAACCATTTTATCCAATACCCTTATATTCATACCCTTTGGAGATCATATAATATTAGAAGATAATGGTAAAAGAATAAATTCCCGTATGTTTCAAGAAACAACTTCAGCTATATTTACATATATCCTAAGAGAAGATTATTTAGGGGTATTTAAAAAAGAAGAAGGTAATTATAATG
>Ga0222653_1000050_pt1 | contig 70765 bp, 63 predicted proteins | sample AntAcemetagen419_FD_179856 | JGI IMG/M metagenome (GOLD analysis project Ga0222653, IMG submission 179856) | Saline water microbial communities from Ace Lake, Antarctica - #419 | ecosystem: Environmental > Aquatic > Non-marine Saline and Alkaline > Saline | place: Antarctica: Ace Lake...
ACCTACCTATTTTTCTAAAGCTATGATGGACGCCCTCATTACTTTGATTTTGGAATTCGCGATTCCGACCCTCGTGGTCTCCGCGATTTTCATTGCCATTCTCATGTTCGCTCTTCCCCGGGAAGTGCGCACGATCTTCAAACGGGAGCTGAAAAGCTACTTCGCCTCCCCGATTGCCTATGTGCTCTTTGTCGTCTTCCTCGGCATTTCGAACACGCTCTCGTTCTTCTTCACGGGAATCCTCGAAGGCGGCGAGGCCGATCTTTTCCTCCCCTACTTCCAGTATCTCCCCTGGTATCTCGTCCTCATCGCCCCGGCAGTGGGGATGCGCCTCTGGTCGGAAGAGCAGCGCCTCGGGACGATGGAACTTCTCCTCACAATGCCGATTGCGCCCTGGCATGCGATCCTTGGAAAATATCTCGCGGCAGCGGTCGTTCTCTTCGCGATGCTGGTGCTCTCCTTCCCTATTGTCTGGACGATCAACTACCTCGGCGATCCGGATAATGGAGTGATCATGGCCGGCTTCGTCGCGACTTTCTTCGTCGCCCTTTGCTTCCTCGCGGTGACCTCGGCGGTCTCCGCGCTGACACGCAGTCAGCTCGTTGCGCTCCTCGTCTCGGTCGCGCTCTGCATGGTTCTCTGGCTCGGAGGCCTTCCGAACATCAGCGAACTCCTCATGAACATGAAGGGCGGATGGCTCGTCTTCTGGCCCATCGTCAAACTCATCAATGTTGTCGGACTGATGCCGCATTTCTCCGAACTCGCGAAAGGGGTCCTCGGATTCCGCGACATTGTATTCTTCCTCACCTTTATCACTTTCTGCCTCTTTGCGACCTCCGTCGCGATCCGCCTCCGCAGAGCTTAATCCTTTCCATTTTTTCCAACTCAACTGCTTACGATCATCCCATGAGTGAATCGAACCAGGCTTCCAGTCATAAATTAAACCGAACGAGCACCGCTCTGATCGGCCTCGCGGTCGTCTTTGTCATCGTTCTCCTCGTCAACTTCCTCGCCGGAAAAATGAGTTTCCGCGCCGACTTGACCGAGTATAAAACCTTCACCCTTTCCGAAGGCACCGAGAACATCCTCGGACGTCTCGAAACCCCCGTGGAGATTCGTTACTACGTCACCGACGACAGCAAGATCATGAGCCCGAGCGAGCGTTCCAGCGCCCGCCGCGTCGAGGATTTGCTCAAAGAATTCGTGCAGGCGTCTCCGGTTAAAGAAGTCGAAATCGCCAACGCTGAGGGTGAATTCGAAACGAAGCGGATCAAAATGCTCACCGTGAAAAAGCTGAATCCCGAGCCTAACACGGACGCGGAGGATTCAGCGATCATTGATGGGCTTCAGGAAGGTTCTTCCGGTGAAACAGGCAACGCGCTTTACTTCGGTATCGCGGTGCAAAGCCTCGATGCGAACGAGGCGATCCCCTTCATCCCGGCGCGTCCTGAAACGATGCTGGAATACGATCTCGCCCGCGCCGTTTCGACCGTTCACGGCGGCAAGACCAAGAAAATCGTCATGATGACCGGGATGCCGGTCGGTGGCGGCTTCGGCGGCAATTTCCAGGCTCCGCCCCAACAGCCCTGGATGCTCTACGAACAGCTCGTCCGCGACTACGAAGTCGAGGTCATTCCCTCGAACGCGACCGAGATCCCGGAAGGCACGACGACGCTCCTCGTGATCCATCCGCATGACATCACCGACGACGGGCAGTTTGCGATCGATCAGTACCTCCTTAAAGGCGGAAACGTCCTCGCCTTTGTCGACCCGAACTTCTTCTACGCCCGCGCCATGGCGCAGGACCAGCCGCAAATGCCGGGGATGCCTCAGCAGGGCGGACCGGCCCCTACCTCGGATCTCGACAAGCTCTTCAAAGCCTGGGGCGTCAGCTACGATTCGAACCGTGTCCTCGCTGACTTGAGCTTCGGATCGGAGATCATTCGCCGTGGAAACTTCTCGCCCACGTTCCTCACGCTGGATCGCCAGGCGCTCGGGTCTGAGCCGTCCGACCCCGGCCTGAGCGACCCGATGACACAGATGCTGAATCAGCTCAACATGCTTACCCCCGGAGCGTTCGAAATCGATCCGCCCGCCGGCATCGAAGTGGATCGTCTCGTTCTCACCTCCGAGATGAATCAGCTCGTTGGCTCTTTTGACGCTGACCCGACTCAGGAAGGTGGCGCAGATCGAATCCGCGAAGACTTTGAGCCTTACGGAAAACGCCGTGTCCTCGTCGCCCGCCTCTCCGGCGAATTCAAAACAGCGTTCCCGGAGGGGGATCCTTCGAAAGCCGCTGAAGAAGAGGAAACTCCTGAAGACGCCGCTGAAACACCTGAGACCGCTGAAGGGGAACCCGCAGAGGAGAAAGCGGAAGAAGCCGACGATTCTCTCAAGGTCGCGACCGCCCCGGGCCGGGTCATCATTGTCTCCGACGTCGATTTCATCTACGACGCCAACGTCGTGCGCCGGAGCCAGATCCCCGGACTAAACATCGTCATTCCGGAAATGCTCAACGAGAACCTCACCCTCGTGCAGAACGCCGCCGAGCAACTCTCGGGCGATCCTGATCTCATCAACGTCCGCAGCCGCACGACCGTCCGCCGGCCCTTCACCCGTCAGAACGAGTGGTATCGCGAGGCTCAGGAAAAGTATGCGGTCGAGGTCGCGAACTTCTCCGAAAAAGCCGGGGAAGTGGAAGCCCGTCTCAACGAAATCCTTTCCCAGACGCCGGAGAATATCGATCAGGCGCTCCTGTCCCCCGAAGTGCAGGATGAAATGCGCAAACTCCAGGAGCAGGAAGTCGAATTCCGTCGCAACGAAAGGGAACTCCAGAAGGAAGTCACCAAAGAATTCCGACGCAAGCTCGCCACCTACAAGTTCGGGAACGCGCTCATCATGCCGGTCATCGTGATCCTCTTCGGAATCGGACTCGCGATCGCCCGACGCAAGCGCATCGCGGCCCGATAAACTCCTTCAACCCAATCATTTTCAAAACGATACAATCGAACCATCATGGGAACGAAAACACTCATTCGACTACTCATCGTGCTCGCAGTCATCGGCGGGATCGCTGCCATCTTTCACTTCGCAGGTTCGGGAGGCGGCGTCTCCCGCGAAGTCGCGACGACGAATAAGACCAAGGTCTTCAGCGATTTTCCCATCAACGAGATCGCTCAGATTCATGTCAAATCGCAGGAGGGTGAACTCACCCTCAAGAAGGGGGAAAAAGCGTGGGTCGTCTCCGAGCGGGATGGTTATCCGGCGAACGCCGAGCCGATTGTGGGGATGCTCCGCACGCTATGGGACCTCAACATCGTTCAGCCTGTCACGATTAGTCGCAGCCAGTATGGAAGGCTCAGCCTCATCGCCCCGGACGAAGCGCCGACCGCTGAGGAAGCCGCGACCATCGTCACTTTCAAGGACAGCGAAGGGAAAGATCTGCATTCCCTCTGGCTCGGCAAACTCTTCGAACGTTCCGAAGGGCGACCCGATCCTTTCAGCGGCGGCATGGCCACGAGCGAAGCCGGTCGTTATGTGAAAACCGGGAGCAGCAACTCGGTCTTTCTCGTTGGCGAGACCTTCGCCGATGTAGCCCTCGAGCCTTCCGAGTGGATCGATAAAACGTTTTTCCGCGTTGAAGAAATTCAGTCCATCGAGATCGTCTCCGGAGACAAACCCGAAGACTGGAAGCTGACCCGCAAAGAAGGCGAAGCAGACTTTGCCCTCGCCGGAGCAAAGGAAAACGAAAAGCTCGACCAGCCTAAAGTTTCCAGTATGAAGAGCGCTTTCTCTAACGCGCAGATGGAGGACGTCTTCATTGGGGATGATCTGAAAGAGAACAAGCCGGAAGAAACGACATTCAAAATCACGACCTTCGAAGGCTTCAACTACGAGATTTCCGTCGGTGAGAAAAACGATCTCAACGAGTTGCCGCTCGCGATCAAAGTCTCAGGCAAATTCGATGAAAAGCGCGTGGAAGGAGAAGAAGAGAGTGACGAGGAAAAGGCGCGCTTCGACAAGATTTTTGCCGACGCCCTGGCGAAACTCAATGAGAAGCTCACCGCTGAGAAAGCCCTCGAAGGCCATGTCTTCAAGGTGAGAAGCTATATCGTGGACTCAATCATCAAAAAGCGTTCCGAACTTCTTGCCGAGGAAGAGCCCGCGGCCCCTGCCCCTTCCGGCGAAGAAGTTGCTCCGGGAGTGACGCTCCCCTGATTCCGTCGATCACCTGACATTCCGCGGAACCGATCAGTAAACCCGGAATTAGATTTCGAAAGACCGAAGAGGCCTGAAGCCCCTCGGTCTTTTTCGTTAGAATCAAAGCTTTAAGGGTCACCTCAAAAATCAGTAAATTATAATTTTAATAATTTCAATTAAAGTGATACATTAGAACTCGTGAAGGAATCGCCGTTCAACTTTGGCCAATCATCTCGGGATCAATTGATCGAGACGGCAAGCCCGCGTCCCTCGCTAAAGACCGTTGAAAACGGATCTCAGCTCCACGCCGTTCCGCCACGGAAGAAAGATCTCCCATTCCCTGTTCTCAAGCCGGAAGGCGATCGGCAACGGTGGCTTTCAAGAGTCCGTGACTTCCTCAGCGTCGAGAGCGTCACGCTGACAACGGTACATTCTCACACTTCCGGGTCGCGTGATCCCCACTCCAGCTTGGAGTCAAAAACTGACATTGCCTCTCTCGTGAAATTCGTCCTCGGAAAACTGAATCTCGAGAAAATCTCCGACACCTCGTCCTCTCAGTGGATCGAAAGCCCGCTCGATCCCCGCTACCTCCTTACCTTTCTGATTCCAGCCCCCGAAGCCGATAAGGCTTCGCTTGTGATTGTCGGGCTGTCCGAAATCGCAACGGGTGCTCGACTGGAAAAACTCTCGCTCACGGCAGCTCTGACCGCTAAAGAGGCGCGACTCGTGCAGGAAACCGAGCGCCGCGTCTCAGCCGAAGAAATGTTCTACCATTCACAGAAGCTAAGTTGCATGGGACAACTCGCCGGCGGCATCGCCCACGATTTTAACAATCTACTCACGGTCATTCAGGGACATACCGGATTTGTCGAGACGGCAGCAAGTTCCTGGAATGATCCAAAAGTATTCGAATCGATTGAACTAATTCAGAATGCGACCGCTCAATCGGTCGGCCTCGTGAAACAGCTTCTCCTTTTCAGCAGCGAACAGAAGGCCAGCTTTGAGACCCTGGATCTCAACATCGTGATCGCTGACTTCGAAAAAATGATCCGTCGTATGGTTGAGGAAACAATTGGACTGCGCCTTAACCTGGACCACGAGGCGGACTGCATCCGGGCGGACAAAGGAATGCTAAGCCAGATCCTCATGAATCTAGTCGTGAACGCGAGAGATGCGATGACGGACGGAGGCGAGATCGTCATCACCACATCACAGCGACCTGCTGCAGAAGAATCCTCTCATTCTCCCTGTGTGCTGTTGACGATTAGTGACACTGGTTGCGGAATCCCGACCGACAAACTCGCGAAAGTCTTCGACCCCTTTTACACGACCAAACCAAAGGGTACCGGCCTCGGACTTGCCAATGTCGCAGGTCTCGTGCGTCAACACAGCGGGGTTATCGACATTTCAAGCGAACCGGGAAAAGGAACGAAAGTTGAGATTCTCTTTCCTGCCGTGAAAGCTTCTGTGTCCAATCGCCCTAAGCTTTCACCTCCGGAAATTCTTCCCGGCGAGGAGCATAGCATTCGCGGGTCACGGGTCTTGCTGGTTGAAGATGAATCCGCTGTTCGAAAATTGGTTCGAAAGCTTCTTGAAATGCACGGCTGCATCGTCATTGAAGCGAAATCCGGGAAGCAAGCACTGGAACTTTGGCCCGAGATTTGTGACGAAATTTCAGTCGTCGTCAGTGACGTCGTGATGCCCGAGGGCGTTTCCGGTTGGGATTTAGCAAAGCAGCTTCACGAATTGCGACCTGAACTGGGCATTCTTCTCACGAGCGGCTATAACGAAAAGCCCGCCGACCACGGACTCGGTGACGCTCCCAATATCGCATTTCTACAAAAGCCTTACGAAGCGACTATGCTGAAGAGCAATCTCTTCAACCTCATCGAAGAGCGTGAGGTGCAGTAAGACCTGCCGTTTTCGCAGACTCTAAAACAACTCGAAGTCGATCAAGTCGTCACCGACCTCCGGCTTCTGGACTGTCTCATTGTCCCGATTCGTGACGAGGACGGCGATCGATTGATTTTCCTGAACTTCATCGACTTTGATCCAACCGAGAATGTCAGCACCGCGCCGCACCGCAAAGCGCTGATCTTTCCTCACGTTTTGAGTAGCTCCCGCATTAAAAGTGACGATTCCCCAATCGTTATCAAAACCGGTCACTCTCGCGAGCGATGGCGCTTGAATCACTTGATCCCGCATCCGGGCAAGACGCTCTTCGACTTCGGGATTGCCACCCGGAGGATTCTCAACCGCATCACGGAGAAAATCGGGAAGCTCTTCGGTGATTTCCTGAGCTTGCGACGTCCCGGCATCGAGGCGGGATTCCATGTTTCCGGTGATATCGAGAAACTGCTCTTCGGTTCGCCGCGACTGCTCACGCACCTGCTCCAGTGAATTGCGAATCGAATCGATTTCCGGATCAACCGGCTGCGGCAATGAGGACTCAATCTGCATATTCGCCGCATTTTGCACCAGTGCAGGATTCACCGCCGGTGCCTGTTGGACCTGAGGCTGAGATTGCTGGACCTGCTGCTGGACAGGATTTCCCTGAACTTGCTGTGGCTGCTGGAGATTCGGCATTTGCCCCTGAATTGCCTGTTGCCCGTTCGTCGTGAAAGGAGCGACCTGATAGCCGTGACGCGCGAGAAGCTGTCGCTCTTTCTCTGCATACTCCTTTTCGTAACTTGTTCTCACGAAGTCACGGTAACTCATTGCCCCAACAATCAGCAGCAGCAGAGCGGCTATCCCAAGCGCAATGGTCGGGGTGTGATTTACCTGCCGACGTTCTCCTAAGTCCTCGTGATCCATCATCATAAGTGGAATTATACCTTAGAGTTAACGTTCGGCCAATGACCGTCTTAGAAATTACGATCTCGTTTTCCGGGCTCTTTTCCTTTCAATAGAGAAGATAAGGGCGGTTGTAGGGCAGCCGGTAGGTCGTCACGCCGAAAGGACGCGGAGCCAATCCAGTCGTGATGAGAAAGTCGTCGATCGCCGCGGATCGACACGCCGGAATCGCCAGCGGCAAGACCGGATGATATCGCGGCCAGTGCATCGGCCAGGCCCGTCGGTAGGCGGCACAGTGTTGCGTGTAGCTGGGAAAGGGCACCGTGACACGGTTGCGCGCCGTGAGCGTTAAGTCGGCTGTTTTGCCGATCACTCCCAATTCGCTGAGGAGAGAATCCCCTTCCGAAGGATCGGCCTGCGCCTCTACCGGCCCTTCTTCAACGGGCTCATAGAGCATCCTCAAATTCATCGAAAGTTGAGCGTAATCGAGCTTTGCGATTCCTTTTGCATGGCGGAAGAGCAAGCCGTGCTGATCGGAGTCGAGAATCAGAATGTCGCGGTAGGTCCTGCCATTCTCCGTTTTGATCCGATCCAAATCAAAGGTGACATCACTCGCCACAAGCCAGCATGAGCTACAACAACCCAACAAGAGAATCGCGAATTTAAGAACCTTCATAATAGTGAGATTTATATTTGCGAATCACGACGAAATAAAGGCAAAACTTCATCAATTCTCGATCGTGGCAGATCCAGGCCTGTCCCCTTCCCTGTCGGTATCGTAATGTTCTGAAACGGAAACCGTCTTAATCACTATGTCAGATTCCCTTGAAGACCTGAAAAAGCGCCTCACTACGGATCAGTATCACATCGCCTGCGAAGGCGGGACTGAGCCTCCCTTTAACAATGCCTACTGGGATCACAAGGAGGAAGGCGTCTATGTCGATGTCATTTCAGGAAAGCCCCTCTTCTCATCAGACGCGAAATTCGACAGCGGCACCGGCTGGCCCAGTTTTTTTGCGCCTGCTGATCCGGAGGAAGTTGTCGAAATCGTCGATACCAGTTATGGGATGAGGCGCGTCGAAGTCCGCTCGAAAACCGGCAACGCCCACCTCGGGCACGTCTTCTCCGACGGCCCCGAGCCGACCGGCTTGCGGTATTGCATCAACTCCGCCGCTTTGCGTTTCGTGCCGAAAGGCGAAGAAACTTAAAGGCTTTGGCGTGCGGCAGGGCTCACCCGGCGCAATACTCACGCCCGCGGGTGTGTTTTATCGTAAACCGTCTTCATCCGTTCGATCGAGACGTGCGTGTAAATCTGCGTCGTCGATAAACTCGCGTGTCCCAGGAGCGTTTGCACACTTCTCAGATCGGCCCCGTGATCGAGAAGGTGGGTCGCGAAACTGTGCCGCAATTTATGCGGGCTCACGTTCACAGGAATGCTGGAAAGGGCGTGGTATTTTTTAAACACATCCGAAATTGCCCGGGTCGAAAGACGCCGCCGCAACTTGCTGATGAAAAGCGGCCCCTCCATGACCCGCGCCTGGTTTCGATAGGCATGAATTGCCTCCGCCGCCATCGAGCCAACCGGGCAAATCCGCTCTTTGCTCCCCTTACCAAAGACGCGGACACATTCCTGGTGAAAATCGAAATCGTCAATATTCAGAGCCGCCAACTCGGCAAGTCGCACCCCTGAGCTGTAAAAAAGCTCCAGAATCGCCGTATCGCGCGAGGCCGTCCACTCGGGAGCCTGCTTCGGTTGCTCGGCCTTGAACGGCATTTCGAGAAGCTCCGTTACCTGAGCCTGGGTCAAGACAACCGGAAGCTTCTTTTCAGATTTCGGAAGCTGGACCTCGATCACCGGATTCACCGCGAGCCCTTCACGCCGGGTAAGGAATTTATAAAAGCTGCGCAGAGCCGCGAAATGAAGGCGGATCGTGGAGCGGGCGAACTCCGCCTTCATGCAGTCGTAGAGGTAATCGCGAAAGTCATCCGGCTGGACTTTGAGCCACCCCGGAAACGAAGAATGCCACGCCCGAAAGCGGGACATGGCATGAGCGTAATTAGTGAGGGTGCGGTGGGAGGAATTTTTCTCCACCGAAAGATATTCCAGAAACGAATCGACGAGTGAGTCACTCGCTTCCCCGCTGGCGGATGCCTCAATCACCTTGATCGCAGCTTAGTTCACGGAGGAACCGTAGCCTTTCGGCCAGAAATGAGAGCCGCGGAAACTCATCGAGCTGCTCATCGCACCGACCGACGAATTGGGGTAATTCGGAAGCTTGATCGACTGCTCAAAAATCGGGCGAAACCCGTGAGTATCGGTCCAGCCGAGAGCGACCGTGTATTCCCGATCATCAGCGAGAAGCGGAACGATGAAATGACCGGACTCACGATGGAGGATGATCGTTTCTTCCGCATCAGACTCCTTGCCGTTGATCTGGAGACAAAGTCGGACCTTCGAGGAAAAAGGCTGCCTCTCACTTGTAAGATTCCAGTATACCACCGCCGTGTCGCAGTTTCTCGGGATGACGGTGAATGAGTCATCAAAAAAGGATTCCGAAGAGGAAAGTTCAACTGCTGCAGCTTCCATAGCGATTAAAAAAATTACCTAAGAAAACTTAACCATTAATCGTTCCTAATTACCAGAACTTTTGTGAAAATTATTCAAATTTTTTTCACTCATCTCTGAGCAGGAACGATTTGCGCTGCTATCTTGCCTCATGCTGACCAAGCGAATCATCCCCTGTCTCGATGTTACAGACGGCCGTGTCGTCAAAGGGACCAACTTTGTAAACCTCCGTGACGCCGGCGATCCTGTCGATTGTGCCGTCGAGTACAACCGCCAGGGAGCCGATGAGCTGGTCTTTCTCGACATCACCGCTTCGTCAGATGAAAGGAAGACGATGATCGATGTGGTGAGAAAGACGGCAGAGCGCTGTTTCATGCCTGTGACCGTCGGAGGAGGAATCCGCACGGTTGAGGACATGCGGGAGATGCTCATGGCCGGCGCCGACAAGGTCGGAGTGAACACCGCAGCGGTGAACGATCCCGGAGTCGTCTCGGCCGGATCGAAAGCGTTCGGTGCCCAATGCATCGTCGTCGCGATCGATGCGAAGCGCCGCACCGGAGATCCGAAAGATGGCTGGGAAGTCTTCACCCACGGAGGGCGCACTTCCACCGGACGCGACGCCATCGAGTGGGCCCGCGAAGTGTACGAGCGCGGCGCCGGCGAAATTCTGCTGACAAGCATGGACGCCGACGGGACCGGTGCGGGTTACGATATTGAACTGACCGCCGCGATTAGCGAAGCCATCACTATTCCGGTCATCGCCAGCGGCGGGGCCGGGAAAGACCTCAGCCACATGGTTGACGTGTTAGACAAAGGAAAAGCCGACGCCGTCCTCGCCGCGAGCATTTTCCACTTCGGGGATTACACCGTCGGTGACGTGAAGGAGTATCTCGGCCGACATGGTGTGCCGGTGAGGCCCCTCGTTTCGTGCTCTTGATCCTACCCTGATCGTGATCTTACTCCCCGCCCACAGGCAGGGCCTGCGCTGTACGAGTGATTTTAGTCGCCCTCGATTCGCATGAGCACTGCCGCTGGGCTTGCCGGACGCGAGGGCATCGCCCTCTAACACCGAAACATATCCTCACCCGCCGTCGCGCCTTCTTCACGCGAGCAAAATGCATTCCCTGCGAGGTGATTGAGACAGTGATAGACCGCTTCGATATCCGCCTCGCCCAGATTCGACGCCATTTGCTCCGCGGTCACACCGGAAGAACCGGTCTCGGCGAGATGGCCTTTGACGCGCCCTAACAAGTCGAGAAAATCTCCCGCCGCCTTCTTGCCTGCTTCGACGCCGGGCTGGTGATAGGCATTCACATTCACGAGGCTGGCGTAAAACGAGACCGCCCGCTCATAGAGCGCGATCAGCATCCCGACTGAAAACGCATTGATTCGATCGAGAGAGATCGTCATCGAGTGACGACCGCTTTCGTAAAGAGCGCCGCGCGTTCCCCTGAGGAATCCCTGGAGAAAGTCTTCCGCCGTCGATCCCAGTTCATCCATTCCCATAGACTGCCCTTCCCGCGTCGAACGCACTTCGATGAAGGTCACGAAGAAATTGGCGAGACCGTCACGGAGTTGCTGCACATAAGCATGTTGGTCGGTCGATCCTTTGTTGCCATAAACCGCGATGCCCTGATTCACGACTTTGCCGTCGAGATCGAGTTCCTTGCCGAGAGATTCCATCACGAGCTGCTGCAGGTATTTGCTCATGAGGTCAAGCCGGTCGCTGTAGGGAAGAATGACCATGTCCTTTTTCCCGACTCCGTCTCCGGCGTGGTGCCACATTAGCGCGAGCTGCATTGCGGCATTCGAGTCGATCTCATCGACCCGGGTCTTTTCATCCATCGCTTTGGCACCGGCGAGGAACTCATCGATGTTGATTCCCAACAGCGCGGCAGGGAGAAGTCCGACCGCGCTCATGATCGAAGTGCGCCCGCCGATCCAGTCGGACATAGGAACCTGAGTGATCCAACCCTTTTCCTCCGCATATTTCCCGAGCTTACTCCCCTCACCGGTCACGGCGATAGCCTGCTTTGGGAAATCGAGACCCCGTGCCGCAAAAGCAGCCTCGGTTTCCAACATCCCGTTCCGCGTCTCGGCAGTGCCGCCGGATTTAGAAATCACGACGACGAGCGTTTCGGCAAGCCCGGCTCCGAGTTGGTCGAAAGCAAAATCCATCCCGCCCGGATCCGTGTTGTCGAGAAAGTGAATATCGACCGGCGCATTCGGCGGCAGGAGCGCTTTCGAAACGAGCTGGGGGCCGAGCGCCGATCCACCGATCCCGACGAGGAGGACATGGCGAAAGCTGTTGCCGTTCGGAGCCTGAATTTCCCCGCCGAGAACCTGTCGCGCGATCTGCTTCACCTGAGCGAGGACATCGGTGATCCACTTTCCCTCCTCAGCCGGAGCGAGGGCTGGGTTGCGGAGCCAGTAATGTCCCACGGCGCGGCCCTCGTCCGGATTCATGATCTCTCCCGCTTCAGTCGCGGCCCGATCGGCAAAGGCACGCGCGATTTTCGACTGCATTTCTTCCGACCAGGTTTCGGGCGCATCCATCCGACTCGTGTCGAGAGCAAAGCCAAGTTCAGGGTATCGGAGAAGGGATTGTTGAAAGGTCTGCCAGTTACTCATGAATGACATTTATGTTCGACAGAACCGATCTTTAAGCAAAAGGTTTCGAGATGAAATTTCTTCACCTCCTCGCCCTGTTCTTTTCATTTTCCCTCTTCGCCGTTCCGGTCATGGCCGAGGAACCTCCCTTCCGCCACGCCGTCTTTTTCCAGTTCAAAGACACCGCCAGCGACGATCAAATCGACCTCATCATCCAGGAGTTCATCGCCCTGAAAGACAAGATCGACACCATCGTCGATCTCGAGTGGGGCACGTCTGAAAGCGTTGAAGGTTTGAACGATGGTTTCACGCACGCCTTTTTCGTGACTTTCGAGGATAAAGCGGGGCTGGAGGTTTACCTCCCGCACCCCGACCACAAAGCCTTCGTCGAAATCCTGAAGCCTTCTCTCGAAAAAGTCTTCGTCTTTGACTACACGGCAGGTAAATGATCCCTTTCCCCCGGGCCGCACCCTAACCGATTTCTAAATCTCATGTATCAAAACGGACAACGCGTCGTCTGCATCGACGACTCTTTCGAACCCTGGGTCTTTGATCTTTTCAAATCGCTCCCGAAGAAAAATTCCGTCTACACCGTTCGCGCGGTGAAGTCGGGCCGGTCGAATCCTCAGTTCGTGGTCGATAAAGACGCGAACCTCTCGATTGGTGCCGCTGATTTTGACATTCTCATTCTCCTCGAAGAACTTCCGAACCCCAACGATCCGCATTCCAGCATCGAGCAGGAACTCGGTTTTCGCGCGGAGCGCTTTGCGCCCTTGCAGGAAGATCTCGAAGAAAACGAAGAGGTCGCCCTCGTCGGCATCGGAGAGGAATCCAAGAATCCTTTCTCGACCGAAGACTGAGTTCCAATCATGGATTCCCTCACTCAGGCTGCCCTCGGAGCCGTCGTCGGTGAGCGTCTCCTCGGCTCGCGCCTCGGGAAAAGTGCCCTCGCGTGGGGCGCTCTCGTCGGGACTCTGCCCGATCTCGATATTCTCGCCTATCCCTGGCTCGACACGATTGCTGAGCTTTACTGGCATCGAGGCTTCTCTCATTCCCTCGTCGGCGTCCTTGTCGGCACTCCGATTGTCGCATGGATTCTCTGGCGATGGTGGAACCGCCGATCCCGAATCGGGGCGGGAGAAAATCCCCGCATCCCTTTCACGCTCGTAGCGCTCTTCGTTTTCCTAAATTTCGCCTCTCACATCCTCATCGATTGCTTCACCGGCTATGGCACGCAGTTGCTCGAACCGTTTTCGGATCAACGCTTCGGGCTGAATATTTTCTTCATCATTGATCCACTCTTCACCCTCCCCCTACTCGTCTGGATTGCCGCCGCGCTCATGCGAAAAGCACAACCCGGGGTCGCCGCGCGGCCTTGGGCTTTCGGGTGCGCGGTGGCCGTGATCGGCTACGTCGCCTTCAGTTTCAGCGCGCAAAGTATCGCGAGCAATCGTTTCGAGCGCGAGCTCGCCGATCGCGGGATCGAGCCGCTCCGGGGTCAGGTTTCCGCCGCGCCCTTCACGACCCTGATTTGGCGCGGACTCTACGAAACCGACGACGCTTTCTGGATCAGCTACTGGGCCGTGACCGATGCCGACGAACGGCTAAGCTTCGCCAAAGTGCCCCGGCAAACCACTTTTCTCGATCCCTACCGCGGTGATCGAGCCATCGACTGCGCCCTCTGGTTCAGCGAAGAGTATCTCCTCGTCGAACCTTCCGCAGACGGAGCGAGCTTTGAGACAACCGATCTGAGATTCACCGAATTCTGGCCGGACGATACCAACGGCATGCCTCGAACCTTTTTCTCGTGGCGAATCGCTCCCGAAACCGCAGATTTGCCCGCCATCTTTGAGCCGATCCGAAGCACCAATCGCGATCTTGCCGGGCTCTTCGAAAAATTACGGGAACGCCTCAGCGGAAATCAGACCGCTCTTTTGCCTGCCGAAACAAAGTAGGATGGGTTGCCTAACCCGTCCCACGAAGCCCACCGCGAATCCTTGAAGCCCATCGGCAAAGGACACGCCGTCTCAAGACCCTTATTGCAATATTTTTGCATTTAAGTCTTGCGACTCAATTTTGATATGCTTTCTTTCCGCCCCTGTTTTCAACCGGCCAATCTGTCTAATGGACATCGCCAGCGATATCTCTCCTCTCATTCCTAATCTCGTCGCGGTGCTCCCCGATGGGAAGCGTTCGCCAGTGGCTGATGGAGAATTTCGCTCGCTCGAGGGAAAGCTGCTTTTCGTCCGCCGGGGCGATCGCCTCGAGATCCGTTGCCCGCGGAGTAAGGCGCTTTATTTACTCGAATGGGAATCGCCACGAGCAGCCGATTGAGATGGCATGACTTTTGAGTCCGGAGGCCGCGACGCCCGGAGACCACTACAAAAGAAAACTAACAAAACCAATAAACTACTATGAAAGTTAATATCTCCTCCGCGGCACTTCGTCGCAAATATCAACAGGGTCTCACTCTGATCGAGCTCCTCATCGTCTTGTTTATCCTCGCCGCAGTGGCTGGGGTTGCCATCGGCATCGTGCCTAACGTTCAGAAAAGAACTCACGGCGCGACCAGTGCCGCCTCAATTCGTGCCGGAGAAAGCGCGCTCACGGCTGAACTCTTCACGGGTGGACTGCTTAATGGTGGGTTTGACGGGCTCGTAAATGCGGGTGGAACGGCCATCCCAGACTACGTTGGAGAAACGGCAGCAGAAGGATTTCAGCTGGTCACACTTGACGCAGCGCAGGCAGACGCTTTGCAAGATCTCGGGATCGACGAGGTTCACCCGGCCGCCGCTGACAGCTTTGCTGACCTCCTCACTGCTGGTGGTGAAAATGCAACATTTGACGGCCATGATTACGTTAATGTCACGGCCGTCGCAGCCGCTGCCGTCCTTGCTGGCCTCGGCGCGGACTCCATCATTGAGGTGGCCGACCAGTTCAACATAGACGCTCCTGATGCGATCTTTGCCTTCGGTCTCGGACGCGAGTCCGACCTTGTTGGCTTGAATCGATCCTTCAAAGTAGCTCCAGTTAACACTCCCGGTGAAGGATCGGCCGCGACTACCTACAGTCGCTACGCAATTCTCGTGGGCTATGATGCCGCCGAGGCAGAGGCATTCTACATCGGAATGACCTGCATCGACGATGGGGAAGAGTTCAAAACCATCGACGGCGGCCTTGCCGAGTTCTACGAAGCGACTAACTAAGAACTTTCCGATCATCGCATCGAATTTCATGGATATTTGAACTCAACTGTTCAAATCCCCATTTGATTTCCCCAGGCCGGGTCCGTTCACGGGCCTGGCCTTTTCGGGTAACAGTCAGTGACCGCAACTCATCGAACACCACCTACTACCTCCTCGTTTTTCCGCTTCCGCTGATCACCACTTCCGTGGTTCTCCCCTTGTTTCATGATCCCATCGCAAAGACCACCTCGCTACAGGGATCGACTCAGTCTCCGGCGTTATCTTTTCCCCTTAACGACCTTTCGTCTCATGGATCTGCCCCGCCATTCCGCTCCGCTTTCTTTGAGTCAAAACGGTTCGGCGATTTCTTCGCCTCGCTCCCCCTCTCAAGCCGGAGTGACACTACTGGAGCTGCTCATCGTCCTCGTTATTTTAATCGCCATGGCCGGCGTTGCGATCACCACGAGCAATTCCTCCATCCCCACCGAATTGAAAATTCGCGGAGCCGATGGCGAAAGCCGCGAAGCGGGCGAAATCATCACGCTCGAGACGATGCGAGCAGTTCGCGATGCACTCGTCGGGACCTCAACCGCCGACCCCGGCTATCGGGGCGATCTCGCAAATCTCCCGAGCCGACTTAGCGGCCTCTTCGAGAATATCGATGGCGAACTCCCCTTTGATCCCGCGACGAAACGGGGCTGGAATGGACCCTATCTCCATTACGAAGGAGCCCGCTACGGAGACTTCCTCGAAACCGGTGACCGGTTCCCTACGACTCCTCCTGCGCGACTGACCGAGCCCGCCATTCTCGACAGCTGGCGGAAACCGCTCCTTCTCCAACAGCACGACACCCGGTCCGCCCGTCTTGTCTCCGCTGGTCCGGACCGCGTCCTCGACACCGACGCAACCAATCCTGTCGATGCCGACCGTGGCGATGACCTCGTCTTTTTCCTCCTGTCCGCCGACCCGAATCTCTAATGAAAGCCTCTCAGAAGATTCCGCACCGCGCCCATCGCTCAGGCTTGACGCTTATTGAACTGCTCGTCGTCCTCAGCATCATCGCGGTGCTTTCGACCGTGGCAATGCGCAGCGTCGTCGGCAGATTGGAACAGCAGAACTACGATGCCAACGTAAACCAGCTGGAGGAGATTGAAAAAGCGGTCCTTGGCGACGGCGACGACGCCGGATTTCTCGGCGACATCGGGCGGTTGCCGCAGGCCGTGGGTATCAATCCCCTGACACAACTCGAAGAACTGTGGGCACAGGGAGGACTCCCTGATTACGAGATCAACACGCCGACTGGCGACGCGGAGATCCGTCTTGGTACGGGTTGGCGCGGCCCTTATCTTCATCTCGGTCTGACAAGGGACAACGTCTCCGACGGGTTCGGCAATCCCTTCGGACTTTATGAAGCGAACGGAGACTTAGCCAACAATCCCGGCGAGACCATCGCCATCATTCAAAGCCTTGGACTCAGTATGACGATCGCAGGAACAGGCTACGAGGAAGATGTCGAAACAGTCTTTGAGGCGGACGCAGCCGCAGTCACCGCCGGTGTCGTCGATACAGTCGACGACCGCTGGAGGCAGGATGTGACGGTCAATGTCGTCTCTGATAGCGGTCAAATTCAAGAAGCGGACGGGCGATATGTCATCGTTCGAGTTTATGGGGCCGATGGCGGTGGCGAGGCTCATACCATACGACAGGAACCTTACGATTTTGACAGTCCATCCCAATCACCTCCATTGCCCACGGAGACTCCCGATAAAGCACTAACCTTACAGAATCTGCCGATCGGAGCTTTGGTATTTCGAGCCTACCAACTAGGCGAAGAGACTGATGCATCGCCACCGGCAGCGCAGGACGAGGTTGTTGATGACGGAACTCTTCCGGCTCCGAGCATGCCAGCAAAACGCAGGTCCCCCGCCACCCACGTCGTCATCGACCGTTTTACGAGCACAATTACCCTGACCCTCTACTAATCAGCCCCTGCATCACTGAAAACTGCCCCATGCCCTCCCTCTCCCAACGACCCGACAAGACCTTTCTCATCGAAGCGGGTGAGCAGTATCTTCGCGTCGATCTGCGGCACGAAGCGGAAGGATTCGCTGTCTACAAAGTTCTCCGTCGAGGCCCGGTCGCGACAGGAGCGGAAAAGATCGGCGTAGATCGAAGCGGGAATGACCCCTTTTTTTCGCCGGGGGGACGGGAGCCGGTCGATGCCGACAGCCTCGCTTCACTTCTTTCACAACGTCCGCGTCCGGCCCGCGAGATCACAGTGTTGAGCGACCGCCTCACTGCGGTGGTCACCGATTTACCTGCGATGGGAGGCGAGGACTGGCAAAGCGGAGCCGAAATGGAGGCCCAGACCGTGAGCGGTCTCGCCACCTCGGAATCGGTTTCCGCAGCGACACGACTCCCCGCTGACGTCGGTGTCATGCGAGCCTGGGTCGTGCAAGCGGCGATGCGTGATCTCGCCGCACTGCGAAGTGCCTTGGGAAGCGCCGCCCGCAGGAGCCGACTTGTCGCGGTGGGGCACCCTGCCGGAATCCGTCTCGAATCGCCTGCCGCGCAGCTTGAAAACTGGCCGGAGTTCGCTCTTTTTCACGCCCCCGGCGGAGAACGCATCGACTTGCGAGGCTGGAACGGCCCCGAGGCGCTTGCCGACGCGCTCGGAGATGCCGAGGTCGCTTCCGCCTTCGTTTCGAGCGATCCGCCAACCTGTCTCCTTTTTGGGAGTCCCGGAGAATTAGCGATCGAGGAAGAGGCGGCGCGGCTCAACCTCACCGAAGAGAAAGGCACCGCGATGTGGGCGAATGGCCTTGCCCGCGCGTGCGATCCTTTGAGCGGAACTCTCCTCGGGATGCCTCTTATCAAGGTGCCGAAACCGCCCCCGAGTAGCGCCGCTCTGATTTTCTCGGCGGCGGGCTGCGCCGTCGTCGTGTTCTTGATTCTCGGAGCTCATTATTTGCTGAACGAAATGAGCCGCATCGACCTCGAATCGGATCTCGCACGATTTAAAATACCAGCGGAAAAACTCGCGGCGGATAGCAAACGCATTACAGAACTGCGCGGTGAATTGAAGAAAATCGCCACGGATGCCGGGTCTGGCAAAATCACCTCAGAGGTGGATGTCTTCGCACACCGCAAACGGATCGGGGCGCTTCTTGACGGCGTTGCAGCGGGAGCCGCCGTCAAAGACGCCGTTGTTCTGGAAATCGTTCCGAGAGGTCTTGAAACCATCCTCACAGGAGTGGCGACGACATTCAACGCACCGCAGGAACTCGCCGGCCGAATCGACAGCACCCTCGCGGAGCGGGGCTGGCGGGCGGCCCTCGTGCGCCGCACTGCAAAACTGCTGCGAAGCGACAGTGGCCCGTGGACCTACGAGATCCGTCTCACCCCGGGGCGACCGGTCCTGGAATCTTCTGAAGACACTGAGGTGACCGTAGAAAAGACGACCGCGAAAACGGAGCAGGCCAACAAGGACGACTACTCGATCACTTTCTGAAACTGCGACCGCTCTCGACCTTTCCCTTCCCATGAAAAATCTCAGCACACGTGAGCGCTACCTCGTCACCGCCCTTCCCGCGGCGATGCTTCTCATGATTTACTTTTTCTTTTTCGCCCGTCCCGCCACCGACGAGATGAATGAATTGCGGAGGCAGGTTTCCGCTGCGGAAGATCGCGTTCCGGCGGCGCAGAAAATCGCAGAAACGGCGAAAGACTTACGCGAGCTGGAAGCCGAGATTCGTGAAAAACGCGACACAGCCCGCGCCTGGGAGGAGAAAAGCGAACGGCTCCTCGCTTACTGGAGTGATCCTGACGCGAAGGCCCGTGGGGGCGAAGAGATCGGTCGATTGCTGACCGCGAACCGGGTCGTCCTCGTCGAGGAGGCGGTCGCGGACGGCGCAGATCGCGAACAGTTTGCGATGCTTCTCGCGGCCTTGCCATCGGCTGAGCTTTGGAACCTGCGACTCGCCGGAAGCTACGAGGCGATGCGCAAGACGGTCGCCGCGCTGGGAACAACGACACTCCCCGTCGTCCCGGCAGCGATCAAGATGGAGCCCAAAGTCGAGGGCAATCGCAGCATTCACCTTTGGAATCTCTGGATTTGCCGATGAGCGCTCCCAATCCAGACATCAACGGAACGAAGGCCGAAGCGATCGACTTGATCGGTCGCCTTCTCGGGACTCTTTTAAAATTGGATGCTTCGGATTTGCACCTCGCCTCGCGTCATCGCCCGCTTTTCCGCCTCGATGGCACCCTGCGCGAGATCGACGCCTTTCCCGAGACCCTGAACGAGACGGATCTCGAAGCAATCGCTTCGCACCTCGCCGAAGGTGAGATCGATTCACTCATGCCAGCCTCGGGTTCGCTCGACGGGGCGCTCACAGCCGGAGGTGAAGAGGAAGGACGATTCCGTTTTAATATCTACCGGCGTCTTCCCGGGTATGCGATCGCTTTGCGTCGCCTTGAAAGTGTCTTCCGATCATTGCCACAGCTGGGGCTGCCGGAATCTCTCCTCAAGTGGTGCGACCTGCCTGATGGCCTCATCCTCGTTGCCGGCCCGACCGGCTCCGGAAAGAGCACCACTCTCGCGACGCTAATTGACCACATCAACCGGACCCGCCCCGTTCATGTCATCACGATCGAAGACCCGGTCGAGTATCTCCATGTGTCTGATCGGGGGCTTGTCGATCAGCGCCAGATCGGAACCCACGCCCCGGACTTTCAGAGTGCGCTCGTCGCCTCTTTGCGGCAGGATCCCGATGTCATTCTCGTCGGCGAAATTCGGGAACGCGAGACGATACGCACAGCGATCACGGCGGCGGAAACGGGTCACCTAGTTTTTGCGACGGTCCACGCGCCTGACTGTGCCGGTGCGATCCAGCGGATTGTCTCGGTTTTTCCCTCCGACGAGCAGCCGGGAGTGCTCCGCCAACTCAGCATGAATCTTCGCGGTGTCCTCGCGCAGCATCTCGTTCCCGCAGACGGTCCCGCTGCGGGAAAGCGTCAGGATTTCGGACTCGGAAAGAGGACCCGCGTTCTCCTCAGCGAGATTCTCCAGATCACCCCGGCCGCCGCAAACCTCGTCGCCAAGGCGCAATTCATCCAGCTGTCCTCGACGATGGAAACTGGCTCACGGTACGGCATGCAGACCCTTGAACAGAATCTGCTCAGCTGGATTCGCTCAGGGCACATTCTTAAGCCGACCGCGCTTTCCTACACACGCAATCCGAAAGTGCTGGAACAGAGACTCACCCGCGAAACTACGGGTGGCACGTCGTCACCGAGGGCAACTCTGCGCTGAACAAACCAAGACTTCTAACCTGAACTATTCATGAAAGATTTTCCCGCTTCTTGCCAGCTCTTGAAACGACTGCGTTCCGGCCCGATTTTCGTCCTCGACGTATTCACGAATACGCCTGCGGGGAAAACCGGTCCGCGCCTTGTCTTTTCAAGAGCTGGCTGCGCCTCGGTCCAATCCTCATGAATAGATCAGGCTAACCGTCTTTCCAAAACAATGTCCACGAATCCGAGTCCCGCCTCCGCCGATGCCGCCCGCGTCACCGGCACCCCTGCGGTCGGCGTGGCTCCTCTCGATCTCGAAACGATAAAATTCGATCCGCGATGGGCGATGCGAGTGCCGCCGGGACTGATGGTGCGCCGCCGGTTTATACCACTCCTCGAACTCGACGGCGCGCTTCACGTCGCGGTCGAAAAATCGCTCGACGACAATTCGCGTCGCTTTCTTGAAAGGCTCGCAGGATGTCCGGCAACGCCCGTGGTCGCCACCACCGCCTCGATTCGATCACTACAGGCAAAACTCTTCGGCAACCTTCGCGAGGCGATCTCGATGGAGCGCCCTGTCATTGATACAAGCACAGCGAAGACTGACAACGATGAACCATCTCCAGAAGAGGCGGTCGAAATTTGTGACCAACTTCTTAAGAGCGGTATCGTGAGGCAGGCCTCAGACATCCATTTCAATGTGCGTCGCACTGGCGAGGTGCAAGTGAGACTGCGAGTCGATGGTTCTCTCGTCGACGATCTTGTCCTGCCGCCCTCGTTGCGGAACCCGGTCTTCAATCGGATCAAAGTTCTCGGCGGTCTCGATATTTCAGAAAAGCGTGCCTCGCAGGACGGTTCCTTTCGCTACGATCCCGGTCCTGCGCTCCCATCGATTGAGGTTCGCGTCGCGACGATCCCGGCCCGACACGGGGAGCGGGTCACGCTTCGTCTCCTCTCGCGCGATGGCGGACTACTCACTCTCGGAGGCCTCGGCTTCGGCGACCGCCACCGTGCTCTCTACGAAAAAGCGATCACCCTTTCCCACGGCATGATTCTCATCACCGGCCCGACCGGAAGTGGGAAGAGCACGACCCTCTACGCAGGGCTGAAGTATCTCCTCGCGAAAAAAACAGTCAACGCGATGACGGTCGAGGACCCGATCGAATACGAGATCGAAGACGTGACTCAAACCGAGGTCGATGCGAAGCGGGAGAAAGTTTCCTTCGCCAGCTCCCTGCGAAGTATTTTACGACACGATCCCGATGTGGTCATGTTAGGTGAGATTCGCGACCGGGAAACGGCGGAACTCGCGGTCCGTGCCTCGCTCACGGGACACCTCGTCCTCAGCACGCTGCACACGAACACGGCAGTGGGTGCGGTGACGCGATTGATCGATCTCGGGGTGGATCGATTTCTCATCGCCTCGGTTCTCCGACTCGTCGCGGCGCAGCGACTCGTACGGCGACTCTGTCCCCATTGTTCACAGGAAGATCAGATCACCGCGGAGGAGGCACTCGCTCTTCGCGACCCGAGGCTTGAGGGCCAATCCTGCCGCCGCCCCGGAGGCTGCCTCCACTGTGCGGGTCGAGGCTTCACCGGGAGGACCGGACTTTTCGAAATCGTCCCCATCGGGGCGGAGGAAGCCGATGCGATCGGCGGCGGTGCCGGCACAGATTCCATCGAGGGTCGCCTCCGGCAGAGAAGCGATGAGCGGGGGCATGCTTCGCTCCTCAGTAACGGAGTCGATAAAATTCTCGCCGGGGAAACCACCGTCGCGGAAGTCCTCGGCGCGACCCTCGAATTCGCCTGATTTCTTTCCCCTTTTTTGAACCAACGACGACCTCATGACTTCCTTCGAATACACAGCGACAACTCCCGGTGGCAAGACCGTGGAAGGCCGCCTCCAGGCTGAGTCGGTCGAAGCGCTGCGTTGGAATCTGATCGAAAAAGGACTCAAGCCAGAGCGCGTTCGCGAGGCTGGACCCGCCCCTAAATCCATTCTCCTGTCCCCGCACGATTGGCTCAGTCCCAGCTCCATCCACATCGAGCTGACCCTGCGCCAAATCGCCGTGATGTTGCGCAGCGGGCTCACGCTGCTCGCCGCAATTGAGACTGTGATCGAGCAACCACCCTCTCGCGCCGTATGCCGCGTTTACGAGAAAATCCGCGAACAGGTCGAGAATGGAGCCGCCTTTGCCGAAGCTCTCGCCGAGCACAAATGTTTCCCGCCGGGCGCGATTTCGATGATCGCGATGGGAGAGGAGAGTGGAAATCTCGATACCGTGATCGAGCGCAGTGCCCTGACGATGGAGACGCGGCGGCGGAATAAAGCGGCCACGGTGACCGCGCTTTTCTACCCCGCCTTCACCTTCATTTTTGCGATCGGCATTTGTGTCTACATGGTCGTGGCGGTGATACCACCGATGAAGAAGGCACTCAGCGCGCTCGGCCGAAACCTCCCCCCGATGACGCAGTCGCTCCTCGACATTGCCGACTTTTTCGCGCAGTGGGGCCTCATCGTTGTGTCGATTATCGTCATCCTCGGGATCGTGGTTTTACTCCTCTGGCTCTGGCCTCCGGGGCGGCTCGGGATTGACCGCTTCTTCCTTCGCGTCCCCCTCGTCGGCACGATTCTCCGAACCGGTGCGACGGCCCTTTTCGCCCGAACCATGGGCACGCTCCTGAGCAGCGGCATCCCGCTTGTCGAAGGCTTGCGGATTGCCGGCGGCATTCATGCGAATCGCTATCTCACCGCCGTGGTCGAGTCTGCTCGCCGTCGCATCCTTGAAGGCGGCGCTCTCGCTGAGAGCCTCTCTCGCCCTCACGCCTACACGCCCATGATGTTGAAAATGATCGGCGTCGGCGAGGCTTCGGGAAACCTCGAGGAGACGCTCGAGCACGTCGCTAACTTTCACGATGACCAGCTTCAGTCTCTCATCAAGCGCCTCAGCGCGATGCTCGAACCCGCGATCGTCCTCTTTGTCGGCATCCTCGTCGGCTACGTCTACATCGCCTTTTTCGTCGGGCTCTACGGCGGGATGTAAGTTCATTTCACGACAGGCACACTTTCCAAACACCAGACATGACACGACACACCAATCCCTCCGGACAGACGGCGTTTCCGCGACCGTTTCTTGCGATCATCGCCTTTATCGCCGCCTCCATTTTTCACTCTTCCTTCGCGCAGGAAGTCGTGACTGACCCGACGCAAGCATCGACGGAAATGGAAGAAGTGCTCCGCGCCCTGAGGGCTGATCAGGCTGAGACCGAGGCTCCGAGCAGTGCAACTCCTATCGCACTGCCTCCGATTCAACTTGCCGGTGTCGTCGTCGGCGCACGTGCTGGGGCCGGCGTCAGTTCAGGCACGGGCATCTTTCGCGCAGGCGAAAGTTCCTTCATGGCGAGGGAAGGAGAGACACTCTCACATGGCCGATCCAATTTCCTGGTGAAAACAATCAACGCCTCCCTGATCTTGCTTGAGGATACCGCAGGCGGACCCGACCTCGTCCTTCGCTCGCAAACCCCTTCGACCGATCGCAACACACGGGGCACCATCGCCGTCGTCGAATTTCGTGAAGTGCCTCTTTCTCTAGCCGCACGAGCCATCAGCGAAGAGACTGGAATCCAAATCGCAGTGTCCGCCGAAGCTCGCGACATTCCCATCAGCATCTACCTTGAAGGAGTGAGCGGACCCGAGATTCTTGACTCCCTAACATTAACTCATGGACTCTACATGTCGGATGTTCCGGGGGCCGACATTGTGAGGCTCCACACCGGTCAGGAATACGCGCGGGACGCCAATTCATTCCTCGAAGAGCGCACCGAGGTCTTCACCTTGAAATACCCCAACGCCCGAGATGTCGCGCTTTCGATCCGTGATCTCTTCGGTGATCGGGTCCGACTCTCCAACCAACTGAATCAGAATAATCAGCCTGGTCAGCATTTGACACAGGACCTCCAGCAGCGGCTCGAACGCTTTGATGTCATCGACGCACGCGGTCAGGGATTCGGAGTCGATTCTCAGAATGGTGGTGGGAATTTAGGGAATAACAATCGATTGGGGAACCAGGGGCTGAATGGTCAAAACCTGAGGAACCAGCAAAACTTCGGTCAGCAGAATTTCGGCCAGCAAGGCATGAATGGTGAGGTTGAGGTGGACCGAGTTGCCTTGGGCGAAGATCTCTCTGCCTCAGAAATCGCGGCCCTCGCATCAGGAGACGAGGCGATGATCCAGCAGATCATCGAGGCACGAGCTGATATCTACGTCACCGTGATCGACCGACTCAATAAGGTCATGGTCCGAACGCGTGATGAAGAGACGATGCAGGAAATTTGCGAACTGATCACCTCGATCGATGTCGCAACCCCGATCGTTTTGCTCGAAGTGAAAATCATGGAAGTCGAGCTCTCGCGCGGTGTGGAGTCCGCTTTTGACTGGAGCTTTGATGCCGGCAATGTCGCGGGGAGCTTTCTCCCTAGTGGTCCGGCAAGCAATGGAGATCTCGTTTTCAGCATCATGAATTCCTCCTTCCAAGCTCAGATCCGTGCGCTTCAAGAGGGGAACAAAGTCACCATGCTGGGCAAGCCCATGCTCCTCACTGCCAACAACGAAGTGAGCCGACTCTTTATCGGCGAAGAAGTTCCCCTGAACCGGAATTTTCAGGGCGGGCAGACCCTTGCCACTCAGGGAGGACCGATTATCACTCCGAGCAATACCGATATCGAATTTCGGCCCGTGGGATCGACCTTGCTCATCACGCCAAACATCAACGACGACCGGACTGTTTCCCTCCGCGTACTCCAAGAGGAATCTCGAATCGTCGAACAAGGCGCCCAGATCCTTGTCCCCGATCAAGGTGGAGGCTTCGCGAACCAGCTCATCGACACGGTCGCGTCGCAAACGGCGAGCGGAACCTTCGTCGCAAAAGACCGACAGACGATCGCGATCGGAGGAATGATCACAGAGAAACTCCAGTCGCGCCGCTCCCAGATTCCGGTCCTCGGGGACATTCCCGTCGTTGGATTCCTCGCCAGAAATCAGCGAGTCGAGCGCGAGCGAAAAGAAATCGTCCTTTTGCTCACTCCCCACATCATCAAGACGCCCGGCGAAGGCGAAGCAATCAGTCGGCAGATCGTTGAAAAAAATTCTTACCACCCCAACTCACCCCACGGAGAAGGCGAACTCGGTGCCTTCGTCCGACCGAATGTCCTCACCACCGGAAGCGAAGAATTTGGACCGCTCGACAAGATCCAGGAGAAACAGGTCTTGCGAGCTCAGCCCGTCACGATGGGGGAAAAAACGCCGCCAGCACCCCAGAAAAAGGGACTGTTCAAGAATTGGCGGAGGTAATCTCCAAGGTCGTGAAAAAAACCCTTGGGAATCTCACTGTTACACTTCTACGTCACGACATTTCTCATCGAGAAAAGCGGCCACTTTGCGAATCGTTTCATCGTCGAGAACCCGTTTTTCTTGGGGGAGCCAGCCAATGACCTGCTTGTCATTCATCACTTGAACAGACACTTCACGAGCTTCGCGGGTAACCCACCACCCGGGGTAGACAACAACCGGAGTCACTTTCAGCGTACCGAAGATCTTTTCGAGGAGCTTACCGAGTTCTTTCGCCTGGAGTTTGGCTTGCTCAATAGGCTTGGCCGACTCGCTTTCAGGAAATCGAACGACACGCTCATCGAATCTAATTTTGTGACCCTCTTCCTCACCTTTCATTTTCCGGCGATACTTGGTTTCGATCGTAAACACGCCGGGAGGTCCAACGAGGACATGATCAATGTTCCCGTAGTCGATTGGGAAATCGTGGAACACATAGAAACCGTCTCGATACAGAATCGATACAGAATCGATAATTGGTTCCCCACTAATTGCTCGCCGACCAATCCCAGTCTCTTCCGCCTGAACTGGTGAGCATCACGAAAAAGTCTCGTGCCGAAAAAGGCAGTGACGGCGATATACAAAATCACCGAAACGGTGAGTCGGACTGCCTCTGAAGAGCCTGCAATGGGGATGCTGGCCATCGCAAATAGTGCAGCCGGCATCGCCGAGAGCATCAAGAGATTTTCTCCCATTTTTTCTTCAAGAATTCTCACTTCCTGAGTAAGCGTGTAGCCGGGATACCGGCAGACTTTTCGGGAGACAGGCGATTTGCGCCGATACTCGCCAGCCCGCCAGCGAGCTAAGAACAGCCCTAGACCAACCACGAACATCGGTAGAAGAATTGCCGCAATGAGAAGTAGATACAATGTCATGGATAGAGATCCAGCAAAGAGGAGTTGAAGTTTTCTCGGACTATTCGAACCATCCTAAGCCTCCTCCTTGGAGTTCATGCCGCTCTTTCCCACTTTCCCACTTTCCCACTTTCCTACTTTCCCACCCCCTACTCCCGCTCGATGCGGAAGATATACTCGCCGGGGCGTTGCAGCGCGAGGCGATCCCGAGCGACGGCCTCGAGATAGTCTTTGTCGGTTTTGAGGAGTCGATGCTCCTGACGAAGCCGGATCACCTGCTCCTTTTTCACTGCCTCAATCTGCTTGAGGCGATTGATCTCCGCCGTCAATTCATCCTGCCGATCCAGTTCCGGACCGTAGAGCTTGTAGACGGAGAGCGCGAGAAGCAGATAAATCACCACCTCCATGCCCCGGGAAAGTCGCTGCCAAAGATTTGACGGCGACTTTCCGCCCTCTTCCTGAATCTGGAGAGGGAGATCGGGATGATCCTGAAATTCGGGGTCACGCATAGGTGGGAGATACGGCTTCTGCCGCGAGGGTTAAACGCGGATTTTTCCGCCGTAGATCGCATCTTCACCCAACTCTTCCTCGATGCGGAGGAGCTGGTTGTATTTTGCGATCCGGTCAGAGCGGCTCAGCGAACCGGTCTTGATTTGTCCTGCATTCGTCGCAACCGCGATGTCAGCAATCGTGCTGTCTTCGGTCTCACCGGAACGGTGACTGATCACGCTGGTGTAGCTGTTTTCCTTGGCCAACTCAACGGCGTCCAGCGTCTCGGTGAGTGAACCGATCTGGTTCACTTTCACGAGGATGGAGTTCGCGACGCCGAGGTCGATTCCCTTCTGGAGGAAGTCGGTGTTGGTTACAAAAAGATCATCACCGACGAGCTGGGTGTTTTTCCCCATTTTTTCGGTGATCACTTTCCAACCGTCCCAATCGTTCTCGTCACAACCGTCTTCGATTGAAAGAATCGGATAACGGGACTGAAGGTCGAGGTAGTAATCAACGAGTTCCGCTGCCGTCTTCTCGGAATTGTCCGACTTGTGGAAGACATACTTGCCCTTCTCCTTGTTGTAGAACTCGGAGGAAGCGACGTCGAGAGCGATGAAGATTTCCTCACCGAACTTATAGCCAGCTTTATCGACCGCCTGAGCGATCACGGAAAGCGCGTCGTCGGCAGAATCCAGCTTCGGAGCGAATCCGCCCTCATCACCAACCGCAGTGGAAAGACCGCGATCCTTAAGCACCTTCTTGAGCGCGTGGAAAATCTCAGCGCCCTGTCGGAGAGCCTCGCGGAAGCTGGAAGCGCCCTTGGGCACGATCATGAACTCCTGGAAGTCAATCGGAGCATCCGAGTGCGAGCCACCATTGATGATGTTCATCATCGGGACGGGAAGAACCTTTGCGTTTGGTCCGCCGATGTACTTGTAAAGTGGCATTCCGAGCTGGTTCGCCGCCGCGTGGGCCGTCGCGAGAGAAACTCCGAGGATCGCATTCGCCCCGAGCTCCTTCTTGTTCGGGGTGCCGTCGAGTTCGAACATCGCTTTATCGACAACGGTCTGCTCAGTGGCGTCGATGCCAACGAGTTCAGGGCAAATCTTATCATTCACGGCCGCAACCGCCTTGAGGACCCCCTTACCGAGGTAGCGGCTCTCGTCTCCGTCACGAAGCTCCCAGGCCTCATGCTCTCCGGTGCTCGCTCCGCTTGGCACGGCTGCTCGTCCGATCGCTCCGCCTTCAAGTTCGACATCGACTTCAACGGTTGGATTTCCACGGGAATCGATGATTTCGCGAGCGCGAATATTGGTAATGGTAGTTTCTAGCATGACTTGGTCTTGGTTACTTTCCTATTATTTAAGAAATCTTCAATATCAAAAAGACTGAAATTATAGTCAGTCCGATATATCTCTTCGGCCAGCGGTAATCGAAACCGCCCGAAATGCAAGCATCAACCTCGCAACAAGGCGGGTTGGAGAGGAATGATCGCCCCGGATCAAGCACCTCGGCTTTGAATCATTTCCCGGATCGAATCTTCGAAAAGGATGAGAACACCAAGGATTAAAATTGTGATCACGAGCCAAACGTAGCCGATCAGCATCCCGATCGCGCCGAGGGTCTGCCCCGGAGCGGGATGGACGGGACTGTGTCTGGCCTTCGCCTGGGAAATGTGCCCAAAAATGATCGCAACGGGAGAAAAGAGAATTCCGCCAAAGACGCAAAGCACCACCCCGAGAACGCTCGCGACCAGAGAAACGGCTCCGGAAACCGGCGACGGCACGACCATTTCGTCCTCGTCCTCCTCATCGATCGTGAACTCGTCTTCAGAAATGATCGCGGTATCCTGACTCGCCTGCGGAGGAAGATCTTCGAACTCCGGCAACTCCTCCGGGATTTCCACTGGCCCCGTTGCTTCGTCAGACGTGTAGTTCTCGGTCTTCAGCTTTCCGGTAGGACCCGCGCCTCTAATTTCGCCGGGAAAGTGAATCTCGGACGAGCAGACCGGACAAGGCACACTGGCTCCGGCGAAGGTTTCGTCACCCGACACTTTTTGCCCACATTTGGGGCACGCCACTTTGATGGTTGCCATATCCTTTGATTCCGATCAGGGATCGTCCCCCCTAGTTCTAGCAAAGCGGAATCCCTCTGCACTGCAAACAAAATTCGGTCGCAAGAGTTTCGCAAATTCGCTTGCTGGCCGGATTATCGAGAGGAAAGTTAGCTTCTGTCATGAAACACTTCGTTTTCACCGTGGGCCTCAGCCTGATCTCGCTGGCCCTTTCCAGTTGCACCACGGTTGATGACACGCCATCTCCGGCAAGTTCGACTAACGCCCCTTCTTTTAAAGCCACGGCGGAAGCCGACCGCGAGGCCCGTCAGACCGAAGCGACGATCACCCCCTATCCGTTTAACACCTGTGCAGTGCAATTTCACAAGCCTTTCAAGGATGGAAAACCAAAGCACCGCCGGGTTTACAAGGGTCAGGAGGTTCTTTTCTGCTGCACCCCCTGCGTCAATGCCTTTGATACGGTGCCGGACGCCTACATGCCGAGGATCCTCGCGGCGGTGAATTCGCAGTGAACAGGGTTGAGTCAGTGACCTAACCCTCCTGGGTTCATTAAGCATCTGGATGAGGCTTCCCAATCACTCCGAAGCATCTGTCGATATCGCAAAACTTAGTGATTATTGCCTGAACTCATCCCACCCACGAGGAAGGCACAAAGCACGGGCTTTCGAGGCCGCGCTTGGAATGACAGTGAAAAATGCCGAAGAACTAAAGGAGCGAATCATTTCTGCGGTGTCCAAGTCGGAAGGTGAAATCGGGATTCGCGATCTCTACGGAACCCGCTTCTTCTGCGACATCGAAATTTCTTTCGACCATCGCCCGGCGATGCTTCGCACTGCGTGGATTATTCGCTCCTCGGAGGATTTTCCAAGATCGACCACCTCTTACACTAAGACGACACTGTAACTATGACGAGGAGTTTTGAGTTGTTGGATCCGGTAGCTCTCACTACTGAATTACCCAAGCACGGCCTGGTCGCAGGTCAGGTGGGGACGATTGTCGAGGAATTGGAAACCTCCGTCTTCGAAGTCGAGTTTTCCGATGACGAAGGCAGAAGTCACGCCCTCGTTGCCTTGCCCGCTGATGCTTTGATTGCGTTGCACTAAAGCCCCGTCGCCGCCTGATGAGGTGATTCGGGCGAGATCTCACTCGCCCACAAATTGCGTCAGCATGATGGCATTTCCCTCAGGGTCACGGATCGTTGCAAGGATGACGGGTTCCCCTTCGCGCTGGTCTGGCTCTTGAATTGAAGTGGCTCCAGCAGCCAGGGCCGAGGAAAAGGCTGCGGCAAGATCCGCGTATTGAATCGAAAGACCGGTAGATTTCGGGGACCCATCCCCGCCTCCGTGAATCCCGAGAACGGCGTCTCCGTGGGTCAACTCCGACCAATAGGGAGAGACGATACTTTCCTCAAATCCGAGGACATCGCGATAAAATGCAACGGCTCGATCCATTTCGACCGCCTCAATCATGAATTTAACGACCTGAGGTTTCATCATCGTCGAGGCTAGACAGGGTTGAGTCAGTGAGTCAACCCTCTTGGGTTCTGCTCTTCTTCTTACTCTTCATCTTCATCCTAATCTTCTCAGAGGAGTAAGAAGAAGATTAAGCGTAGGAAGAAGAGTGGCGGGATCACTCCTGCGCCTCGACGTCAATCACATCAGACTTTTCCTCTTTCTTCTTCCGACCGAAGAGCCCGCCGATATCGACGCCGAAATACGCGAGACAACTGATCAGGATCGCGGCTGCGCCTGCTTCGTCGAGGTTTCCAATGAACGGGATGTTGTCAGGGATGAGTTCAAGGACTCCGGCACCCGGATTAAAAAGGTAAAAGGCGCTGAAGGCACCGACCCCTCCGACAATAATCGACGTGAGGACATTTCGCTTCTCCTTCGCTTCCCCGTGAACAGTTTCTTCTTTTTGCATGGTTCGAATGTTCGATGTTTTGAGTCAAAGAAACGACTACAATCCGCTTCCCTTTTTGTAACGTATCAACGTCCCGGGGACTTTGTGAAAAATTTCACAAACTCACCTTGAAACTGCAAAACGGCGCACCGATACTCGAATTTCTTCGGATTGCCGCTAGGTAATTGAACCGACTATCGCGACTTCCCTCCTGCCATGGCAACGACAACGAAAGAGCTCGAAATTCAGGACACTGCGGCACGCGCTGCGGCGGCGTCCGAGCTGGAAGGGTATCAACAGACCACCGACGACCTCGTGGGTGAAAAGCTGACCCTCAATATGGGTCCGTCCCACCCCGCGACTCACGGCGTCCTTCGAATCGTCCTCGAGCTCGACGGCGAGGTCATCACCAAGGCAGATCCTGACATCGGCTACCTCCATCGCGGCGACGAAAAGATCGCGGAGAACATGCAGTATAATCAGTTCGTGCCCTACACGGACCGGCTCGATTACCTTGCCCCGCTTGCGAACAACGTCGCTTACGCTCTCGCGGTGGAAAAATTGATGGGCTGGGAGCTTCCCGCCCGCGGTAAGACGATCCGCACGATTTCCTGCGAAATGGCCCGCATTTCCGCGCACCTTCTCGGGATCGGCGCTTATGCGATGGATGTCGGCGCGATGACGGTGTTCCTCTACACTTTCACGCAGCGGGAATCCATCTACGATCTCTGCGAACTCCTCACCGGAGCGCGTTTCACGACCAGCTTCACGCGGGTTGGCGGTCAGATCCGCGACCTGCCCGAGGGCTTCATCGAGCAACTCGATAAATTTTGCGATGAATTCATCCCGGCGCTCGACGAGATCGACACGCTCCTGACCCGCAACAAAATTTTCCTCGACCGGACTCGTGACATCGGTGTCATTTCCAAAGAAGACGCGATTGCCTGGGGCCTGAGCGGTCCGAACTTGCGCGGCTCCGGCGTCGAGCACGATCTTCGTAAGGCGAACCCTTACCTCGACTACGAGAACTACGACTTCGATATTCCCGTTGGGGAATTCGGAGACTGCTACGACCGCTATCTCGTCCGGATGGAAGAGATGCGCCAGAGCGTCCGAATCCTCAAGCAGGCGATGAAAAACCTGCCCGATGGCCCAATCAACGTGGTAGACAGCAAGCAGAAGCTTCCGAATAAGGAAAGCGTCCTCATGAGCATGGAAGAGCTCATCCACCACTTTATTCTCGTCACCGAAGGGCTCGATGCACCGGCCGGCGAAGTCTACTTCGGGGCGGAAAACCCGAAGGGAGAACTTGGTTTTTACATCCACTCCAAAGGCGGCGGGGTTCCGTATCGCCTCAAGATCCGCGCCCCCTCTTTTGTGAACTTGAGCATCCTGCCAAAGCTTCTCGAAGGCAACATGATGAGTGACACCGTGGCGATCCTCGGCAGTCTTGACTTCGTCATGGGTGAGTGTGACCGCTAATTTTCCTGACCATGGCTTTCTCAGTCCCCTCCGATCTTGAAAAAGAAATTGATGACCGCATCACACACTACCCTGTGAGCAAGCGGTCAGCTGTCTTGCCGGTGCTTCACGCCTTGCAGCATCACTTCGGCCACATCGAAGACGATGCGGTGGAATGGGTCGCTGCGAAGCTGGAACTGGAGCCAATCCAGGTCCTCGAGGTCGTGACTTTTTACCCCGGCTTTCGCCAGTCCGCGCCGGGCAAATGCCACATCCGCGTCTGCCGCACCCTCAGTTGTGCGATGGCGGGAAGCTACGAATTGATGGAAAGCCTTTGCGAGAAGGCAGGTATCGATCGCTCCGGCGTGACCCATCACCATCCCATTGCCGTGAGTGAAGACGGTAAGTTCAGCATCGAGTTCGCCGAGTGTCTCGCGAGCTGCGGGACCGGACCGGTTTGCCTCATGGGCGATGATTTTCACGAAGCGGTCACGGACGTCGATGGACTCCTCAGCCAATACAAGTAACTCTATGAGCGCGATTCAATACCGACCTGGCAAAGAGCCGCATCCGAAAGAGCACCGCGTCGTTTTCAAAAACGTGGACCGTGCCAACTGGAACACCTCGCTGAAGACCTACGAGAGCGAAGGCGGCTACGATCAACTCAAAAAGGCTCTCACGATGGAGCCGAAAGCGATCACCGACGAAGTGAAAGCGGCCGGCCTCCGCGGGCGTGGCGGTGCCGGTTTCCCTGCCGGGATGAAGTGGAGCTTTCTCCCGCCGAATAACGACAAGCCGGTTTATCTCATTTGCAACGCCGACGAGTCCGAGCCGGGCACCTTCAAGGATCGGTATATTATCCACCAGGACCCTCACCAGCTCATCGAGGGCATGGCGATCGCCTGCTTCGCGACCGGTGCTCACCTCGCCTACATTTACATTCGCGAAGAGTTCCCCGAAGGCGCTCAGATCCTCGAAAAGGCGATCGAGGAAGCGCACAAGGCCGGTTATCTCGGCAAAGACATTCAGGGCACGGGATTCGATCTCGAAATTTACATCCACCGTGGTGCCGGCGCCTACATCTGTGGTGAGGAGACCGGATTGATCGAGTCTCTCGAAGGGAAGCGCCCGTACCCACGAATCAAACCGCCCTACTTTCCGGCGGCGATGGGACTTTATCTCTGCCCGACGATCGTGAACAACGTCGAGACGCTTTGCCACGTGAAGCACATCCTCGAAATCGGCAGTGAGAAGTGGGCTCAGACCGGAACCCCGAACAACACAGGTACGCGGATCCTTTGCGTGAGCGGCGATGTCAAAAAGCCCGGCTACTACGAGGTGCAGGTCGGCAAGGTCACGATGGGAGAACTCATCAACGACATGTGCGGTGGATTAAAAGAAGGCCGCGAGCTCAAAGCGGTCATCCCCGGTGGCTCCTCCGCAAAAGTACTCCGCGCCGACGAAGTCTTTACGGTGGGACGCGGCGACGATGCCCGCGAACTCACGATCTGGGACATCCCGATGGATTTTGACACCCTCGCCGCCTGCGGTTCCATGGCCGGCTCCGGCGGCGTCATCGTCATCGACGACAGCCGCTCGATCAGTTGGGTCCTGAACAACATCAACAATTTTTACGCCCACGAGTCCTGCGGTCAGTGCACACCCTGCCGCGAGGGAGTTCTCTGGATGAAAAAGATCACAGATCGTGTCGTCGCCGGAAAAGCCTCGCCGACCGACATCGACACCCTCGAAGGAGTCGCGAAGAACATCGACGGTCGCACCATTTGCGCCTTTGGCGAAGCGGCTTCCTGGCCCACCGAGAGTTTTGTGGAGAAATTCCGCGATGAATTGATCGGGGACACAAAACCTGAGCTCGAGGACAATTTCCTTAACGCCGAGGCACTCACTGCTGCCGCCAACCTCAGATGAGCGAAGAAAAATCCGATTTGATAGACGTCCAGATCAACGGGGAATGGCATTCATTTCCCAAAGGGACTCGCATGATCGAAGCCTGCCGTCAGGCCGGCGTCGAGGTGCCGCATTACTGCTATCACCCCAAGCTGACTTCGCCCGGCAACTGCCGCATGTGTCTCGTCGAAATGGGAATGCCGGCGCGCCCGCGTCCCGGCGAAGATCCTGCGGAGCCGGATGAAAACGGCCACCTCCCCATTTCCTGGATCCCGCGTCCTGCCATCGCCTGCGCCAACACGATCGCCCCTAACATGGGCATCAACACAGAAAGCGCGATGACCGAAGAGTGTCGCAAAGGTGTCATGGAACTCCTCCTCGCGAACCACCCGCTCGATTGCCCGATCTGTGATCAGGCTGGTGAGTGTGGACTGCAGGAATTCAGCGTCGAGCACGGCAAAGGCGAGTCCCGCTTCCGTGAGCAGAAAGTGAAAAAGCCGAAAAACGTCGAAGTGGGTCCCCGCATCCGCCTCGACGATGAGCGCTGCATCATGTGCAGCCGCTGCATCCGCTTCACCGATGAAATCGCGGATGACCCAGTCCTCGGCTTCACTGATAGGGGCAGCCACACCGTTCTCACGGTGTATCCCGGTCGTGAGCTGGCGAACAATTACTCGCTCAATACCGTCGATATTTGCCCCGTGGGTGCCCTGACCTCCAACGACTTCCGCTTCCAGATGCGTGTCTGGTTCATGAAGGAGACAAAGACCATCGACGTGAACTGTGCGACCGGTGCCAACGTCACGGTCTACAGCCGTGAGGACAAAATTTACCGCATCACTCCGCGTCAGAACAACGACGTGAACTCCGACTGGATGCCTGATTCTCACCGTCTCAACTTCCACTGGATCGAAAGCGAGGCCCGCCTCACCGATCCACTCGTGAAAAAAGGCGACCAGCACGAGGAGGCGACCTGGCAACAGGCTCTCGCGACTTCCGCCGATGCACTCGCCGGACTCGAAGGCAGCGAAATCGCCGTGATCGCTTCGGCACGAATGACGAACGAGGAACTCCTCATGACGAATCGTCTCGTCAAGCACCTCGGAGCCGGGCACGTCGATACCGTGGCCCGCGTTGGTGAGGCCGATGGCTACCTCATCTCCGCTGATCGCAACCCAAACACGAACGGCGTAAAACTGCTCCTCGGACTTGATGATCCCGGTTCGGAAATCGAAGCCATTAGAAAAGGCATCGAGCAGGGCCGCATCAAAGCCGTCATCGCCCTTCAGGAAAACCTTGTCGATGACGCCGACTTCAGCGCCGAACTCCTCGGAAAGCTCGATTTTCTTTTCACGACTTACCCACTCGCCAATCCGACAGCCGATGTCGCGCATGTCGTCTTGCCAAGTGCAGGCTGGGCGGAGAAATCCGGCACGATGATCAATGTCACAGGTCGCCTCCAGCGCCTCAACCAAGTCATCGACGGCCCCGGCCAGACGCTTGAGTCCTGGGAAATCATCCGTGACCTCATCCAGGCCACCGGAGGCGGCAACGGCATCTACGCCGTGACCGACATCTTTAAACAACTGGCACAGGAAGTGTCAGAATTCGAAGGCCTCACCTGGGGTCAAATCGGTGATCTGGGCATTCCCCTCATTGAAACCGGCGAAACCATCCCTCTCCTCGAGCGCGAGGCAGAGCGAAAAGCCAAGGGTCTCATCGTAGGCTGACCGACTTTATTTCCATGGATTGGCAAATCATCATCGCAGCGACCGTCAAGATCGTGGTCTTCGTGTTCCTCGTGACGCTTCCCCTCGTCGCCATGTCCGTCTGGGCTGAGCGTCGTGTCAGTGCCGCGATCCAGGATCGCGTCGGGCCAAACCGCGTCGGTCCCGCCGGACTTCTTCAAGCAGTCGCCGACGGCATCAAATTCCTTCTCAAAGAGGACTTCACCCCGGACCATGTCCGCAAAGGTTACTTCTGGCTCGCGCCCGCGCTCGTCATGGTGCCCGCGCTCATGACCTCGGCGGTCCTTCCTTTCGGCAGCTCGCTCTTCGGAGAGAAAATGGTCATTGCTGATCTCGATGTCGGCCCGCTTTTCGTCTTCGCAGTCGCTTCGCTTTCCGTCTACGGCATCGTTCTTGCAGGCTGGGCCTCAAACTCGAAATACCCGTTCCTCGGTGGCGTCCGCGCCACGAGCCAGATGATTTCCTACGAGATATCCCTCGGGCTTTCCGTCGTTCCGCTCATCATGATTTACGGTGAGCTGAACCTCAGCAGTATCGTCCTCTATCAGGCGCAAAACGGTTGGGCGCTCCTGCCACTTTGGGGTGACGGCCTCAGCCTCAAAGGTTTTCTCCTTTTTATCCCCGTCCTGATTTCTTTCATCGTTTTCATGACCTCGATGTTCGCGGAGACAAACCGTCTTCCCTTCGACCTTCCCGAGTGTGAGACCGAGCTCGTCGCCGGCTACCACACGGAATACAGCTCGATGAAGTTTGCGCTCTTCTTCCTCGGCGAGTATGCGGCGATGATCATCGGTTCCGGCCTCGCCGTGACACTTTTCCTAGGCGGATGGAGCCTCCCCTTCGGCTGGCTCACCCCCGAAAGTGCCGACGCCGTTGTCCCCTGGTGGCATGGCCTCATTCACATTGGAACCTTCTTCACGAAGGTCATTCTCCTGATTCTTTTCTTTATCGTGATTCGCTGGACCCTCCCCCGTTTCCGCTACGACCAACTCATGCGCCTCGGCTGGGTCTTCTTCTTTGAAATCGCTTTGTTCAACGTGGTCCTTACCGCGCTCATCATGTGGTGGCTCGCTTAATTCTCTCAACTCCTCCTCAAATCATGGCAATCGTCGTCAAACGTCCAAAACTGAAATGGTGGGAACAACTCTACATCCCGGGAATCCTTTCCGGAATGAGGATCACGCTCGGCCACTTCTACAGAACCCTGTCGGGGAAAAAGAAGGTCACGATGCAGTATCCCGAGGAGAAGTGGGACGAACATCTCCCCGAGCATTACCGCGGAGCGCCCGCTCTCGTGAAAGACGAGCAGGATCGCGAACGCTGTGTCGCCTGCCAGCTCTGTGAGTTCATCTGCCCGCCGCGTGCGATCACGATCAAGCCCGAGGAAATCCCCAGCGACGACAAGTGGGCCAAGGTGGAGAAGCGCCCCAAAGCGTTCGACATCGACATGATCCGCTGTATTTATTGCGGCCTCTGCGAAGAAGTTTGCCCCGAACAGGCCATCTATCTCCGCAAAGACTACGCCATCACCGGCACAAGCCGGGCCGAGATGGTTCACGATAAAGACAAACTCTACGAAATCGGCGGCGTCCGCGTCGGCCTCGTGAATAAGTGGAACGAGCTTAAATGAGGCGGCGAGCCGCCTCGAAGTAGAGGAGTAAAGGAGTAAAGGAGTAAAGGAGTAAAGGAGTAAAGGAGTAAAGGAGTAGAGAATTTTTTGATGAGTATGTCGGCGAAAACATTTGAAGACCTGATTGTGTGGCAGAAAGCGCATGCTTTGGTGTTGGATGTTTACCGCGTCTCTAAGGAGTTTCCGAAGGAAGAGATTTTCGGTCTGACTTCTCAGTTGCGCCGTGCTGCGGTTTCTGTTCCCTCAAACATCGTCGAAGGCTTCAATCGAATGGGGACCGCTGACAAACTGAAGTTTTACAACTACGCCGAAGCATCCCTCGAAGAAACCCGATACCAACTGATGCTTGCGCAAGACTTGGAATTCGCCGAAACCAAACAAGCTCAGGAATCCTGCAAAGAAGTAAAACGCATCCTGACCGCCTACACGCGCTCAATCAAAACGACTTAACTCCTCTCCTTCTTTGCTCCTCTACTCCTCGAAAGAATGACTTTCCTCTTTTACATCTTTGCCGCCCTCGCCATTGTCGGCGGAATTGGTGTCGTCGTGAACCGGAATCCGGTCTCGGCTGCGTTTGCGATGATCTTGTCCTTTCTCGGGTTGGCGGCGCTCTTCATCCAACTCGATGCCTACCTCGTCGGCGTCTTGCAAATTCTCGTCTACGCCGGAGCGATCATGGTGCTCTTCATTTTCATCATCATGCTTTTGGATGTGCAGGCGGAGGAAAAGCGCCGCTTCCCTCTCTTCAGTGCTCTCGGCGCGGGCGGCGTCGCGGTTGCTTTCGCGGCGCTTCTCCTCGTCGTTCTCAATCGCAATGAAGCCGGAGCGGCTTCGATCCCACCGATTGAGGCTCTTGAAGGCCCCGGCACTTCCGATGTCCATCGCATCGGAGAACTCCTTTTCAGTCAGTATTGGTTTCCGATCCAGGTGGTCGGAATTCTTCTCTTGGTCGCCACCATCGGAGTGGTCGTCCTCAGTAAGAAAGAGCTGAAGTAAAAACTGATCTGACCGCTTGCTTGTGACTGTATGGAAACCGCTCTCACCCTGAACCACTTTCTCTTCGTCAGCGGAGTGCTCTTTGCGATTGGACTCGCCGGTGTTCTTGTGCGCCGCAATCTCATCGTCATTTTCATGTGTCTCGAGCTCATGCTCGCCGCCGCGAATCTGACACTTGTCGCCTTCTCCCGCTTCAACCTTAAAGAGGGCCAGCCGGATTACGAAGGCCACGTCCTCCTCTTTTTCATCATCACCGTCGCGGCCGCTGAAGTTGCGGTGGGCCTTGCCATTATTGTGGCACTCTTCCGTTCCAAAGGGACAACCGATGTGACGAAGGTGGACACGATGAAATACTAAGACTTTCGACCGCTTGTTTTAATGGATGTGAATACCACCGCCTGGACCGTTCTCCTGCTGCCACTGCTCGTGGCGGCCCTGATCGTCGTCGGCCTGAAACGCTCGCCCGGACTGGCCGCCCTTCTCTCGACGGGTTCCGCTCTGATCACTTTTGTTCTCTGCCTCATTCTCGCCGGCGGCGATGGCGGAGAAGTAAAAGCCTTCCCGTGGATCGATATGGGCGATCTCCTCCGCGTCGAGATCGGCTTCCAGCTCGATGAATTGAGCCGCGGCATGATGCTGATCGTGACCTCGATCGGCCTCCTCGTTCACGTTTTCTCGCTCGCCTACATGAAGGACGACAAGGGAAAGGCCCGCTACTTCGCCGGTCTCTCACTTTTCATGTTCTCCATGACCGGGATCGTCCTCGCGAACAATTTCGTGATGATGTTCATCTTCTGGGAGCTCGTCGGCGTCAGCTCCTACATCCTCATCGGCCACTGGTTCCACAAAGAATCGGCTGCCGACGCGGCCAAGAAAGCCTTCCTCACGAACAAGATCGGTGACTTCGGTTTCATGATCGGCATTCTCCTCGTCTGGGTCCTCACCGGCTCGATTTACTTTGAGGAAATCAAAGAAGCGGTCGGCGGAGTAACTAATACCGTCCTCCTCAACATCGCGGTTCTCTGCGTTTTCTGCGGCGCGATCGGTAAATCCGCCCAGCTTCCGCTTCACGTCTGGCTTCCCGATGCGATGGAAGGCCCCACGCCGGTTTCCGCCCTCATCCACGCCGCCACCATGGTTGCCGCCGGTGTCTTCATGCTCGCCCGCGTTGTCTTCCTCATCGAGGCGACCGAAATGGCCGCACAGGTGATCTCTTACATCGGTGCCGCCACCGCCGTCGTCGCCGCACTCATGGCGCTTCAGCAGAACGACATCAAGCGCATCCTCGCCTACTCGACGCTCTCGCAACTCGGTTACATGATCATGGCGCAAGGCATCGGCCACGGCGGCAGTGATGCGGGCATGTTTCACCTCTACACCCACGCTTTCTTCAAGGCGCTCCTCTTCCTCGGGTCCGGCGCGATCATTTATGCCTGCCATCACGAGCAGGACATCTGGAAGATGGGCGGTCTTCGCAAAAAGATGCCGATCACCTTCGTAACCTTTGCCCTCGGAACCGCGGCTCTCATCGCCGTTCCCTTCACAAGTGGTTTCTGGAGTAAGGAGCTCATCCTCGAGACGGCCTACCACGAGGGAGCGATGTTCCCTTACGTCTGCGGAATCATCGTCGCTTTCCTCACTCCTTTTTACATGACCCGTCTCGTCATCGTGACCTTCTTTGGAAAAAATCGCACGAAGGATGCCGATCACGCCAAAGAGGTCGGCCCGCTAATGTGGGTGCCGCTCGCGATCCTCGCGGTCATGGCGATTTTCTCTGCTTACAAGCCGGTCTCCACACCGCTTCTTGCGACCGGATACGGCAGCGTCAGCCATCTCATCGAGCACTTCGGCCTCACCGCGATCCTTTCTCTCCTCGGCCTCGCCGTCGGAGTATCCGCCGCGATCTTCCTCTACAAAGGACGCGACAAAGACCCGATCAACATTCCACTTTTCGCGAATCGCTTCTACATCGATGAATTATACAACGGTCTCGTCCGCGTTTTTCAGGACGCCGTTGCTGCCGTCCTCGACATCGTGGATCGCTTCATCATCGACCCGCTCGTGGTCCGCCTTCCTGCTCTCGCCGCGATGGGAGCCGGTTCCTTTCTGCGCGTTTTCCAGGTTGGCAACGTCCAGTCCTACGCCTTTTTCTTCGGAATCGCGGTGGTCGCCCTGATTCTTTTCCTCATTCTTTAATCGAACTTTTTCCCCGGAAATACCGTGAGCATCCTCGAAATCATCGTTTTCCTGCCCGTGATCGCCGCCATTGCGATCGGTCTGGGGGCACCTGCCCGCTTCAGTGCGCTGGGCGCTTCCGCGATCAGCCTGATCCTGAGCCTCATCGTCGCGGTTCGGTTCAACACGAACGTCGAAGGCTCTTTCCAGATGGAATCCTCGCGCACGCTCCTCGACATCGCCGGATTCCCGACTCTGAGCCTCGCCTTCGGCATCGATGGGATCAGCCTCGTCCTCCTTCTCCTCGCGACCATCGTCATGCTCGCCGCCGTCATGATCTCGCCGAAGGAAACGGAGATCCGCGGCAGTTCACGACTTTATTACCTCTCCCTCCTCCTCATCGGCGGCGGGGCGATCGGTGCCTTCACCTCGACCGATCTTTTCTTCCTCTACGCGTTCCACGAGTTGGCCCTGATCCCGACCTTCCTCATGATCGGTATCTTCGGCCATGGAGAAAATCGCGTTCGCACTGCCTGGACGATCACGATTTACCTCGGCGTCGGAAGCTTGATTCTCCTCGTCGGACTCATCATGGCGGTCTTCGCCCTCGGCGGCTCGACCTTCGCGATCACTGATCTTATTGCCCTCGCGAAAAATCCTGAGACCGCAATTGCCGCCGGTCAGCAGACCTGGATTTTTGTCTTTCTTCTGATTGGCTTCGGCATCCTCGTTTCGCTCTTCCCATTCCATAGTTGGGCGGCTCCGGCCTACGCCCAGGCTCCCGCTCCCGTCGCGATGCTGCACGCCGGCGTCTTGAAAAAATTCGGTCTCTACGGGCTGATTCGGATCGCGATGCCGATCGTGCCGGAGGGCATGGCCGCGCTCCTGAATGTGCTCCTCGTCCTTCTCCTCGGAAACATCATCTATCTCGGCCTTGTCACCGTCGCGCAGAAGAAACTCGACCGCATGCTCGGCTACTCCAGCGTCATGCACATGGGCTACGTCTTCCTCGGCCTCGCCGCTTTCAATCAGCTCGGCGTTTCCGGCGCAGTTCTCCTTATGTTTGCGCATGGTGTTTCGATTGCCCTGCTCTTTGCCCTCTGCGGTTGGATCCGTGATCAATACGGCACCGTCAGTTTTGAAGAACTCGGCGGGATCGCGACGAAGCTTCCCAAGCTCGGCCTGCTTTTTGCCTTCGCCGCATTCGCCTCCGCCGGTCTCCCCGGCTTCGCTAACTTTGCCGCAGAAGTTTCAGTCTTCTTCGGCGCTTTCCAGAACACCGGCGACTCGCTCGGTTGGCTCCAGTGGACGACGATCATCGCGCTCTGGGGTGTCGTCATTTCCGCCGTCTATATGCTCCGCGCTTTCCGCAACCTTTTCATGGGACCGGCAATGAAGAAAATGGCCACTCCTGAGGACCTCACGATGACGGAGCGCCTCCCCTACTTTCTGCTCCTCGGGACGCTGATCGCGGTGGGCTTCGTCCCCGAACTTCTGAACCAGTTTATCCGTCCCGCCGTAGAAGGGCTTTTCCTAATCACCGCCGGATGATTCAACCCTGCTTAGTCGGTGACCTAATTGACTTCACTCCGCTCAGTCTTTCTCCACTTCGTTCCGAATCTGTTAAGTCCCCCCTCTCACTCTTTCTCCTTTTCCTGACATGCCGGTTTATTTCCTCGAAATCATTGTTGTCTCCCTCGGCATCATCATGCTGCTGGTGGACGCATTCGTGAAACTGGACGACAAGCGCTCGATCGCCTGGCTCGGCATGATCGGTCTCGTCGCGACCTTCGGCCTCCTCTTCCTCGTGAAATGGCCGGAGTCGACGGAAAGCCCGTTCTGGGATTTTTACACCACGAACGATCAGATGGCGCTCTACTTCAAAGGGATCGCGCTTCTCACGACCCTCGTGGTCCTCATCATGGCGACGAGTTACACGCCGATTATCGTCGAGCAAACCGCGCCGCCTGAGAAAGGAGCGCACCCGCAGTCAGGGCTCGGTGAATTTTTTGCTCTCCCCATGTTTGCCTGCGCCGGACTCATGCTCATGGCTTCCGCGAATCATCTCGTGAGCATCTTTGTCGCGCTTGAAACGGTCACGATCGCTTTCTATGTCATGGTCGCCTACCTGCGTCGCAATGTCGGATCGCTTGAGGCAGGGGTAAAATATCTCATCCTCGGGGCGCTCTCGACTGGATTCCTTGTCTACGGCTTTGCCTGGCTCTACGGCATGACCGGTTCAATGCAGCTCGATGAAATCAAGACCGCGCTCTCCGGAGATAATGTCAATGTCGTCGGCTCGCTCTTCGCCTTTGGCCTCATCATCGTCGCCCTCGCGTTCAAGGTGGGCGGCGCGCCATTTCACTTCTGGATTCCGGATGTCTATCAGGGCGCTCCGACTCCGATCACGGCCTTTCTCTCGGTGGGATCAAAAGCTGCCGGGTTCATCGTTCTCCTCCGCCTCATCGACCCCTTTCTCGCCAGCGGTGAACTCGTCGGGAAAGTGATTCTCGCCATCACGGTGATCGCGATCCTCACTCTCATCGTCGGAAACCTCTCCGCCCTGCCGCAGAAAAACTTTAAGCGTCTCCTCGCCTATTCCAGCGTCGCGCACGCCGGCTTCCTTCTCATGGCGCTCGCCTGCACGCCGACGGCTTCGCAAGTCGGTGAATTTCTCTCCCCGGCCAAAGTGATCGCCTTCTACCTCGGCGCCTACCTCCTCATGACACTCCTCGCGTTCCTCGTTATGACCGCGGTGCGGACAAAAATCGTTGGGGAAGATCTAGTCGCCTACAAAGGCCTCGCGAAGCGCTCGCCGTTCCTCGCCTTCGCGATGATCATTTCGATGGCTTCGCTCGCGGGGATTCCCCTCACCGCCGGATTCTTCGGTAAGCTTTTCGTCTTTCAACTCGCCGTTCAGCAGCAGCAATGGATCCTCCTCGCGGTCGGTCTCATCGGTGCCGGGACCGGCTTTTACTACTATCTGAAAATTGCCGCTTCAATGTTTTTGAGCGAAGAAACTCCGGCGGATGACACCTCAGCAATCCCTGTCGATCTCCTTTCACGCATTGCAATGACGGTTCTTATCGTCCTCATTCTACTAGGCGGTGTGAACCCGGGCATCATCATGGGCCTGCTTTCCTGAGGGGATCCTGCCCCGCGTGTGAGGGATTGCCACCCCCATGGGAAAGGCGTAAGCTCGCAGCATGAAAATCTTTTTTCCGGCAGTATTGGCGGCGCTTTGTTTTTCCCTATCGACGGTGCAGGGCGAGGAGTATCGTACCTTCACCAATTCGGCAGGCAAGTCGATCGAAGCTAAAGTCCAGTCGATCAATGGCGGAGAAGTCACGATCCTGCTAAAGAATGGAAACCCGTTCACGATCCCGATTTCCTCGCTTTCAGCGGCCGATCAGGAGTTTCTAAAAAACTGGACTTCCGCTCCAGCTCCGGCGCTCCCGAGCTCCGGGATCACTGCGACCGCGATCAACGAAGCGATCGGGCAGGAGATGTTTGCGGACGCCGCGCTGTGGGACAGCGAACCGGGCGAGGTCGCGGCAAGACTCGACTGGCCACGCGAATCAGAGACGAAAATTTCAGAATCCTATCGTGCCTACCCGAAAGAGGACTATCGATTCCTCGGAGCACGCCCCTTTTCAGCCGCTCTCTACGGAGAAGGGGAAAAAGTCACCGGCATCTCCATCGTCTTTGCGAACAAGGGCGACTCATTCAGTTCCGCCGGGTCAGGCGAAGACCACTTTATCGAAGGCAAACCGGTGCCCGGCGGGATGGAGGGCGTCACCGCGCTCATGGCTCACGACGCCAAAACGATTGGTGGAAAATTGACCGAGCTTCTCGGAGAACCTGAGTCGCAGAAATTTGGTGAAGGTGAATCGCGGGTCAATGCCGAGCGCTGGGACTGGGCGGGGCATTCATTTCTCCTTTCGCATGTCGAAGAGGAATACGTTTCCCTTTCCATCCAGACCGTGGAGATGGCTGACAATCGGGGAAACACCGCCCGCGTCCCCGATTCGGTGATCCGCGAGCAGGCGCGGGGCTTTATTGAAACCCGGGAAAACGGTGACGTCGTCGTGACCAATATCCCGATGGTCGATCAGGGGCCAAAAGGCTACTGCGTTCCCGCCACTGCCGAGCGGGTCATGCGCTTTCTCGGGATTCCCGCTGACATGTATCTCCTCGCCATGGCCGGGGAAACGTCAGCGGGTGGCGGCACCTCGGTGGACCTTCTTCTTTCTAATATCGGAAGCGATATTAAGCGCAAGGGCCGCTCTTTTGACATCGAATCCGGCGAGCTCAAGATGCGGGACATCAAACGTTCTATCGACGACGGGATTCCGATCATGTGGGCGATGTTCAGCACCGCCGAGTTCAACGACACCGCCTCGGAGCGGACCGAACTTCGAAAGTCCGAGCCGTGGGGTGACTATCGTGACCTCGTTATTGCCGCTGCCGCGGAAGCCACCTTGCCGGCGGATCGCAGCCGCGGACATGTCGTCATCATCATCGGTTACAACGAGGAGACCAACGAGATCGCGTTCAGTGATTCCTGGGGCGAGCGCTATCTCGAGCGCTGGATCACCATTCCCGAGGCGGAGCAAATTTCACAGAACCGGTTTTATATTATCGATCTGTGATGGACGATGACAGCGCGCCGCAGGATTCGCTTGCTGAGCTGGACGCCGCGTGGGAAAAGGAAAAACGCCCCTTCCTGACCCAACCGCGCTTCGGAGCCTTGCACGATCCAACGGCAGGAGACGTCGCCCTTCTTATCATGGGCGGTATCTTTTTCTTTGTCCTCGGGATCGGCTATCTCGTCTTCTCGCTGAATTACCGAGGTGATTCAACAAGGGTGGATTCACTTTATGTTATTGGATTCTTCCTCGTCTCAGCCGCCTATTTTTGGTTGGCCTCCGAAGTGAAGAGTCGATTGAAAGGCTTCCGCATCGCGAAAGCGGAGTATCTCAAAAAGCGCGCCGAGTTAGAGGCAAGACTACGTTGTTAATTCACACCCGGCACGCTCCGCAACAACCGGAACGCTCGCGAATCCCGGCGAGAGGGTTCCGCCCGATGAATCGTCGATTTCGCAGTCGGCTCGCGATCTCTTTCATAAGTCACATTTTCTAACCGAAAATACGGAGGCTCTTCTTCCAAATCATCGAGAATGCGACGGGCCGCCACCGTCGGGATATCGGCAACCCCGCGCCCAAGCGGCAGCGGCGTCCCGATCGGCTCAAGACGATGCAAAAAACCCAACCCGAGGGAGGCGCAATTTTTCCGAAAAGCCCGGAACTGACCTGCCTCGTGGATGACAGGGCGATCCGCAATATGGCGCAGAAGCGCGACCTGCTCCTCGGAAACGGGGAGAAACCAGCAGTCGACATAACAGTGCCGGTACTCGTTTTGCGTGTAGAGCCAGTCGTAGAGATTTTCGACGGTGGCACTGAGAAGAAGCCGGTTGTGCAGATTCAGACCCTCGGTAAAGCGGGGCGGACGATCCAAAGACCACGGTGCCCGGAAGTCGAAAAGAATATCACCCTCGGAATCCCCCCCGTTTTTCCGCAGTGCGAAGCAAAAATGCCCGTTCGTCGTCTTCTCGCCGAAGTGATCGTAGTGGAGATTAATGAGAACCAGATGGTGGGACCGGTCCGGGGTTTGCGGCAGTCCCATGCGGACTTTCCACCAGGCATCGAGCCAGGGTTCCTGAGCTGACTGGCCGAGAAGTTTCCGTTCCGCGAGGTCCACGAAACGATCTTTCTGAGGAATCAGAAGCTGGTCGATCCCGAGGCGGCGCTCATGCCAATTCCGGTTTTCGCGGCTGAGAACTTTTTCGTGAAAGGCTTCCGCAAAAGTACGCGCGGCGTTTTCGGCGATCGTCTTTTCATCAGCGCCCTCTTTCACCTGGAGGAAAAGGCGACTATCCCGCGACTGCTCCCGAAATCCGAACTTCGGGGAAAAAGGCCCCGCCCCTTTGAGCCGCCCTTTTCTTTCATGCTGGTCAGCAGGCTCCAGCTCAATCACCGGGTCCCCCGCCAGCGCCCGGAAAGCCGGTGGCAGTCTCAAAAAATCAGACGTGCGCCCTGGCGACTCGGCGGAGACAGAGCCTGCGCAGAAAACCACCGTGAGCACTAAGAGCCATCGACTTGATCCCATCCCTGCATTCATGGCAAAGGACGGCGAAGGATTCAAGGGTAGATTCTCCGCAGTTCAATGCGCTATTGCCGAAACGTTCTCTTCCCGCCAATCTAAGGGTGTGATCGCTTTCAGACATTTCCTTCCTTTCTGCCTCGCCCCGCTCGCTCTCGCGCTCTGTCCGTCGCTGGAAGCGCAGCAAAACGAGCATCTCGAAATTGATTCTCCCTTTGGCTCCTTTGTCGAAGACGACTTCCCGTTTTTTACGCAAACCCTCGATGCCCGCGAGTTTGGCGAGAATCCTGAGCCGTCAAATCTCACGCCGCGAGGCATCATCGTGAAGCTCGGCGACGGCTACTTTGGCTGCTTCGACCCTGATTTGCTGCGCTGGGCCCTGATCTGGAAGGCGAACGAAGCGGGCGAATATCTCACCATGGATGGCATGGCCCCCGGCAGTTATCGCCTTCCCAATCGCAAGGCTCCTGCGGGACAGGAATCACTGCCGAGACCGATGGGAACTCCTCTGATAGCTTCGCCGGCATTTCCGGGCTGGCTTTCCGCCACCCCCCCGGACTTAAAGGCGGACCCGAGAGATCGCGCTGGTTCGGAAGAGGGGGAAATCGGAGTCGGACCCATTCCCGCCTCTCTCGGCCGATTCGATGGCATCGACTTATCGACCGGCAAACTCGTGCTTGCTTACCGCTTCGATGATTATTCGGTCCGGGAGCACCCTTACATCAAGAAACGCAATGGCGAATGGACTCTCCACCGCCATCTTGAAATCGCGGACAGCAACGGAGAAATCGTCGAAAATAAAACCACTTCCGATAACTTTCCCTGGAGGAGCAGAGGTCACTCCGGACATAGTTCCATCGGAGAAATCTTGCTCTTGCGGCCGCATAATTTGCATAGCGATTCCTCGAAACGGTGGCCCGAAGTAGTCACTCTTCCCACCACCTCCACCTCCTCATCCGACGCCCCTCTTGTTTTCGATGACCTCCCCCTTCCGATCCCGAACCCGTGGAAACGAAACGTCCGCCTCTCCGGCTTCGATTTTTTCCCTGATGGACGCGGCGTTTTCTGCACCTTCGATGGCGACGTCTGGATCGTCGATGGCCTCACCGAGGGCAGTCCCGAGGCGGTCTGGACACGCTTTGCCTCCGGCCTTCACGAACCGAAAACCGTCTCTATCGTCGAAGGTGAAATCTACGTCTCGGACCGGAACGGGATCGTTCGCCTTCATGACACCGACGGCAACGGCGAAGCCGACTGGTATGAGAATTTTTCCAACATCGTACCGCAAACCGCCGAAACCCGCGAGTTCGCGATGGACATGGTTGCCGCGAAAGGAGGTGGTTTCTACCTCGCCAAAGGCGGCCAAATCGGTTCGACCCGGGGTATCGCCAACGGCACCGTCGTGAAGGTATCGGCGGACGGTCTTTCTTACGAAATCATCGCGACAGGCCTCCGCCAACCCTACCTCGGCTATGATCCGGAGACCGGAATTCTCACCGCAAGCGATCAACAGGGCCACTGGAAGCCGGCGACGCCAATCTACGAAATCGAAAATGGCAAATACTACGGATTCCAACCCGCAAAGCTCAAAGAAAACGTCGTCCACCCTGCTCCGATCACGCCGCCTGAAATCTGGATCCCGCATTTTGTCAATCAATCCGGAGCGGCTCAGGTCTGGCTCACGGGAAAAGCAAAGATGGGGCCGCTCAACGGCAGTCTCATTCACCTTGGCTACAACCGACCCGAGATTTTTAAGGTCTACCTCGATGAAAATCGAACCCAGGGAGCCGTCGCTCCTTTGCTTTCCGGTTTTCCCGCCGGTATTTTGAAAGGGCGGGTCCACCCACTCGATGGGAGACTCTATGTCTGCGGCTTTGAGATCTGGGGCACTTCCGGCGACCGCGTCAGCGGACTTTTCCGGATTCGTCCCGGCGAGGCAAAATCCTATCTTCCCGTCGGGATCAAAGCGACTCAGCGCGGCGTCATGATAAGTTTCAACGAACCTCTCTCGCAGGAGCTCGCCGGGGACCTCGGCCGCTATTCAGTGGATCGCTGGAACTATGAGCAGACCCACAATTACGGGTCGGGAAATTTTCGGCTCGATGGAAAACCCGGTCAGGAATCCGTCCCCGTTTCCAGCGCGGTGCTCTCCGAAGATCGGAAATCGCTCTTTCTCGGCCTTCCCGGGATGCAGCCTTCCCACTCTCTGCGGGTGACCTACCGCCTCCCTCTGCCTGAGGTCAGCGCCGTGGAAAGCGTCTATTTGACCCTCCAATCCCTGCCCCGAATCGACCTCACGACCCGTGGTTTCATCAGCGACGAGGTCGATCTCACGCCACGTGCGATTCTCGCCGGGGCCGACGCCATGATTGAACCCACTGCTGATTTTGGAAAAGAAATCGCGATGCGTTATGGTTGTATCGCCTGTCATGCGAACGGGGATTCCACATTCGCCGCTAAAGACGTTGCCGCGGGAGCGGAAGGGGCCCTTGTCAGCGTGGGGCCGGCCTGGACGGGACTCTGGAACTCTGGTCGAACCTTCACCGACGGGTCATTTATTAAAAAAGTCGATGAGACCTACCTGAGAGAATCGATTCTCGACCCCGGACGGCGAGTCGCGGAAGGGTATGCCTCCGAAAAGACCGGCGTCGGGATGCCTTCCTACCTCGGAGTGCTCAAAGATCACGAAATTGAGTCTATTATCCTCTACATCAAGGCCTTGAAGTGAGCTGAAGCGCAAAAAGAGTCCGCCCGCAAACTTGCTTGGTGAAGCGCAAAACGGCTTGAACTGAAGCCGTTCCAAGGGGAGGAATAAAGGGTGCGTGCGATTCGACGCAGCCCCCTTTCAACCTACGATGCCGAAAACCAAAAACAGTGAAGCGCCGGACAAAGAAGCTCCGGCCTTCGAAGACGCCCTTTCCCAGTTGGAAGAGCTCGTTCGGGAGATGGAATCTGATCAGATGCCACTCGAAGAGCTCATCAAGAACTACGAAGAAGGAACCCGTCTCTTTAAGGTTTGCGAAAAACGGCTCGATGAGGCACAGGGACGCATCGAAATCATACGAAAGAATCGTAACGGACAGAACGTAGTGGAACCCTTTGGTGATCAAGACGACGAAAAGGCTACTGTTTCCGCCGAAGAGGACGAATCCGATGAGCATGGAGAACTATTTTGAATTTCCCGAAATTCCGACTGAGGAATTACCCAAAGTCGATAACGCGGCAGACCTGAAGAAGCTTCCGGCGGAAGACCTTCCCAAGCTGGCGGAGAATATCCGACGAACCTTGATCAGTTCTCTCGCGAAAACCGGCGGTCATCTTGGTCCCAATCTCGGTGTCGTCGAACTCTCGATCGCACTGCACCGCATTTTCAACACGCCGGATGACAAGTTCGTCTTCGATGTGAGCCATCAGGGCTACGTGCATAAGATGCTGACGGGGCGCTGGGACGAAATCCATACGATCCGTCAATACGAGGGCCTCAACGGTTTCCTCCTTCGCTCCGAGAGCGAGCACGACTGCTACGGAGCAGGTCACGCCGGAACCGCTGTTTCCGCAGCGCTCGGTATGGCCTCGGCGCGCGACGTGCTGGGCAAAGATGATCATGTTGTCGCCGTCGCCGGTGATGCCGCATTCACCTGCGGGCCGACCTTCGAAGCCCTGAACAATATTGCATCAACGACCAAGAAGTTCATCCTCGTGCTGAATGACAATGAGTGGTCCATCGACCGGAACGTCGGAGCAATTGCAAAATATTTTCATGCGCTGCAGACGAGTTCGACCTATTCACACATTCACGAAAAAGCCGCTGAGTTTGTCGAGCTGGTCGCTGGAAAGACAGGTCGAGATCTCGTGCACAAAGTCGAACGCGGCGCCAAAAACCTCCTTTTCCCGAATGTGCTTTTCGAAAAATTCGGAATGCACTACTACGGGCCGATCGATGGGCATGACCTCGATCTCCTCGTCAAGACCTTCGATTTCCTGAAGGATCAGGACGAACCGGTTGTTCTCCACATTATCACCGAAAAAGGGCGCGGCTATGAGCCGGCGAAAGCAAATCCGATGAAGTTCCACGGATTGGGTCCCTATAAGACCGAAACCGGGGAAACTCCAGCTTCCGGAACCCCGACCTTCTCGCAACTCTATGGCGAAAACCTCGGCAAGTTTGCGAAGGAAGACGAGAAGATTGTCGCCGTCACCGCCGCGATGCCAAGCGGGACCGGTTTGACAGCATTCCAGGCTCAAGTTCCGGAGCGCTACTACGATGTCGGGATTGCTGAAGAACACGCCGCTCTCTTTGCTTGCGGCCAGGCCGTGCAGGGTCTTAAGCCATTCCTCACGATCTACTCAACCTTTTTCCAGCGCGCCTATGACATGGCCGTGCACGACATGGGGATTCAGAATCTACCGGTGCGTCTCTGTATGGACCGCGCCGGACTGAGCGGCGATGACGGACCAACCCACCACGGTCTTTTTGATATCGGCTACATGCGTCACATCCCGAATTGGGTATTCATGCAGCCGAAAGACGAAGATGAATTCGTCGACATGCTCTGGACCATGGCCAACTACGACGATGGCCCCATCGCGGTGCGCTACCCACGCGGAGCAGGCACCGGGGCGAAGGTCAAAGAGACTCCCGCGTTGCTCGAAATCGGAAAAGCGGAAGTCCTCGAAGACGGAACCGACATCGCTCTCTTCGGGCTCGGCCACCTCTTTGAGATGGCCGAAGAAACCAAAGTCGAACTCGAGAAAATGGGCTTCTCCGTTGCTCTTATCAACCCCCGCTGGATCAAGCCTCTCGACACCGCCTGCATCGAAAAATTCGGCCGTCAGTGCACCGTCGTCATGAGCTTCGAGGACCATGTCCTCCACAACGGATTCGGCGCTGCGATCATCGAACACCTCAACGACGCCGGCATTCAAACTCCGGTCGAACGAATCGGCTGGCCTGACAAGTTCATCGAGCACGGCGGCGTCGATATTCTTCGCGAAAAGCACGGCCTTTCCGTAAAGCACGCGATTGAAAAAGCTCTGAAGCATCTCCCTGCCCCGAAGGAAAAGGCCATCGCGAGCTAATTCTGTTGGGAGCGCCGACGGTCCCCGTCGGCATTCTTCAACCGTTGGAGATGCTTTGATCTGAGGCGTTCGCAAAGCTACGGGTTAGGCAACCCGTCCGACTTTCAGGGCATCCCGCTAGGACGAGTTGCCCTACCTGTCTTTGCAATGCCCAGGCGAAAGACAAGCAAAGCGCCCCCGAGGCAGCAAGCAAACAGTGAGACTGAAAAGCCAACTGCCGCGACGCGCGGAAGTCGCCCCTCCAGCGTCGCCTCCTCACTGACCACTCACCGGCAACGGCTCGCGCTCTTTGTCCTTTTTGCCGAAAAGCTTTTGCCCGAGGCGTTTCAAGGGCTGTTCCTCCATCTCGATTTCCTCGACGACTTCGGCGCGGTGCTGGATTGTGGGCACTCCGGGTTCAGGAAAGGTTTGGGCAGCGGTTTCTCCGATCTCGGAGCGGACGTCTTCGTCATAGCTAGTCGTAACGGCCTGTTGGTTGTCGTGAACGACGACGGGTTGGATAAAAATCATCAACTCCGTTCGAGTCGTGGACTTGTTCGTCCTTTTCGCGGCATTGCCGATAAAGGGGAGGTCCTTCAAAATCGGAATCCCTGAATCACTCACATTTTTAGACTCTGAAATGAGCCCTCCGAGAATAATTGTGGAACGGTTTGCCACGGTCACGGTGGTGTTGAGCTCCTGCTTCCCGATGATGGGAACTTCATTTTGATCAATGATCGCCGTCGAAATGACCCGGTCATTAATCTGAACAATGTCGAGGGTGACCTCGTCGTTCTCATTGATTGTCGGAAGGACTTCCAGCTTCAGGACGACATCTTTGAAGTCAGTCGTCGAGCGGATTGAGTTCGGGTTCGTCGTGTCTGAAACCGAGCTTGCAGCGAAGGGAATTTCCTGACCGGAGGTGATTTCCGCACGCTTCCCGTTTTGAGTATAGACGACAGGACGGGAGAGAACTTTGAATCGGCTCGTGGCTTCAAGGGCGGTGATGATCACATCGAGTGACTCCCCAACCTGGCCGTAAATGTTCAGTCCGCCGGTGGGACCGAAGGGAGTGGTCGTGAGCATATCGGCCACGTTCGCAATGTTGCCGGGCGCGCCATTGGCTCCGATGATATCATTCCGCCCATTGATAAGACCACCGGTGAAGCCGCCTTCACTGCGATCACTCCCGCTCCATGGAACAAAACGCTGAAGGTAATCGACACCGAATTGAACGTCATCGGTGAGGGTCAGCTCTCCGATCACCGTCGCGAGATACACCTGGACCGGTTTATGATCGAGTCGATCAATCATGTCGAGGACGATGTCCTCTGACTCGCGCGTTCCCATGATAATGATCGAATTCGATTGCCGGTCCGCAATGATCCGCGTTTTTCCAACGAGCACAGAAATCGGCGCCACTTCATCAATGGGAAAAGAAATCTGGTCAGCCCGCCCCCCCACTTCTTCGGTAGAACCTTGCTGAGTCCGGTTTTGGTTGTTTTGCGCGTTCTGATTCGTTCCTGTCAGCGTCGAAAGCTGCGAGGAAGTGACGGGAGTAGGACGCGACTGAATCTGTCGCCCGCCCGGAAGCTGCGTCTGCCCGGTGCCCGTATCTTGTAAAATATCCACGAGGACGGGAAGAATGTCATTCGCCTTCACGTAACGCAGCTTTCGCTCCACGGGTTTGTGATTGTCGAGCGGTTGGTCGAATTCGTGGATCAGTTGCAGAATGTAGGCAGCATCGGAGGGAGAGGCAACGACCATGATCCGGTTCATCCGGTCATCGGGTATCAACTGCGCAGCGGGCAGGTTGGCAGTGCCGACTCCGCTGAATGTATTGGCCGCATTACCGCTGCTCTGGTTCCCCTGATTGCCGCCGTTTTGCCCCTGACCGCCCCCGTTATTGTTTCCGCCGTTATTATTGTTGTTTGAATTGTTCCGGGGTTGGCCACTCACTGTTCCGCGAGCTTCGCTCTGCCGTGAGCGCTCTTCCATCCGGGCATCCATTGCTGCCTGGATGATCTGGGCGACGACGTTCGCTTCCGCGAAATCCATGTGGACGAACTCAGTGATTAAGGGAGCATCCTCGACAGGATGATCAATAATCGAGCGCAGGCGAATCAGTTGCCGCACGATCGGAGTCGTCTCCGTGATTAAAAGTCCATGAGGATTCGAAACCGGAGTGATACGACCGAATTCGTTCAGAACGATGTGATTCCCGAAAATAGTCGCGGCATCTTCGGGGTCGATATAATCGAGTTCCATGAAAAAGCCGACGAGTGACTCTCCGTCCGGAAGCGCCTCTGCATCAGTGTAAATCACGACGCCTTCGCTGAAGGAGGGACTGCCTCCACCCTGACGCGCTCCACCAAGGAGAACTTTGACGCTTTCCTGCTCCGGCTCGGTCACGAGGATATAGCCGTTCACGAGGAGGGCGGCTTCGATCAGGCGAATCGCCTCATCCCTCGGAACTTCGCGTGGGGTGACGAGACTGACCTGAGGGCCCTCAAAAATGGAGCTGTCCTTCACAATAGGCTTGCCGATGAGCCGTTCGTAAATACTGAGAATATCATTCACTGGATTGAGCGGAAACTGAAGGCTGACCCCTCCCTCAGGTCCGACGCCCGGTCCACCGGGACCTCCGGGGCGCTGCAGTTCTGAGGGTGCCTGGCTGGGTTCAGGTCGATCTTCGTCCTGCGACCACCCGATGCCCGGGCAGATGAGACTCAATAGGAGGAGAATGACTACCGGGTAAAATCCACCCCGGAGCCTGTGTCGAAGCTCAAAATTCATGTCTGTGTGTTTCCCCGGAATCTGCCATCCGGAAATAATGAAACACCGTAAGTGGTTCATCGATTCACGATGATGGCAAAAAAGTCAGGATGCTTGTTTTAGCCTATTCGCTTCAGCACGACAACAAGTGATGCAACGATTCTGCCCCCATCCGATACGGGAATTTGAGCCAGTCTGAAGAGATGGATTTTTTAGTCCACAATGCTCTCGATCTCTCCATCCGGAAGTCGGGTTCTCAAGCGATCGCCCTTCTTCACCGAAGTGACACTCGTCACGGGACGCCCTTCGGCATCCATCGTTAGTGAAAACCCTCGTTTCACGGTCGCGTCAGGACTGAGGGAATGCAGAAGGACGCTGAGATTCCGGATCGCTCTCCTCCGGTCGGACAGGGAACGGTCTGCACAAAGCTCCATCGCCTCAATCGCTCTCTGAATTTCCTCGCGCGCTCGCTTGAGCTTCTGCTCCGGCTGGATGAGGCGGAGACTGTTACCGCTTGCTTTCAAGTCGCTGCCGAATTCTTGAAGACGGCTCGATAGGGTTCCTTCGAGACGCTCCCCGAGGAAATCCAGGGATTGAGCCCATGATTGAATTTTCCGACCGGGCTCGCGGGCCTGGAGCTCCCGATAAAGCGCCGCCGCAACCCGCTCAAAGCGACTCAGATTTCCGGTCACCCGGTTGTCGAGCGCCGCCCGTATAATTCCGAGATGCCGAAATAACGTCTCACGATCCGGGGTCGCGTTCTCAGCAGCAGCGCTCGGGGTTGGTTCCCGGCGATCCGCGACAAAATCCGCAATCGTGAAATCAATCTCGTGCCCGACCCCTGACATGACTGGAATCGAACAAGCAGCAATCGCCCGCGCCACGATTTCTTCGTTGAAGGACCACAAATCTTCGATGCTGCCACCCCCGCGGGAGACAATGACCAAATCCGGTTTCGGAACGACGATCCCCTCATCGAACGCTTTAACGCCTGCCGCAATTTCCTCCGCCGATCCTTCTCCCTGAACTCGCGCCGGATAAATGATGACCCGGATCCACGGCGCGCGGCGACTAAACACATTCAGCATGTCTCGAATTGCCGCACCGGTCGGCGAGGTGACAATCCCTATCTTCTTCGGAAACACCGGGAGCGGTTTTTTACTCTCCGGCGAAAAAAGTCCTTCCGCATCGAGTTTCCGTTTCAAGGCCTCAAACCGCGCCTGGAGGTCCCCCGCTCCTTTCGGCTGCACGACTTTGGCGATGAGTTGGTATTGCCCACGCGCCTCGTATACCGAGATATCGCCCTGCACCTGAACCTGCAATCCATCGCGCAACTCGACCGGACTGCGCGAGGCGGCCCCTTTGAAGAAAACACAGGAAAGCTGGGCAAAAGCATCCTTGAGCGTGAAATAGGAATGCCCCGAGCCGGGGCGACGCAGATTGCTGATCTCGCCCTCGATCCAGACGCCCTGAAAGCGGTCTTCAAGACTTGCCCGTATATCAGCCGTGATATCCGAGACGCTGTGAACTTCTTCCGGCATGTGATCAGCCGCGCATCGCCCGGATCGCTTCAGGCATGTCCGCCGCCTTGTAGAGGGAGGTTCCCGCAACCATGACATTGGCCCCGTGCTCCCCTGCGATTTCTACGGTTCGGTGATCAATGCCCCCATCGACCTCGATGTGAAAGCCGAGTCCCTTCTCGTTTCGAATTTCCCGCGCCTCCGCGACCTTGGGCATCGTTTCGGTTTCCATAAAGGACTGTCCACCGAAGCCCGGCACGACCGTCATGACGAGGAGGAGATCGATTTGATCAAAGTAGGGCTTCACTTCGTCGAGCGGAGTCGCGGGGTTTAAGGCCAAGCCGCAGGGCAGACCCGCCTTCTGGATCTCCGCGAGTGTTGCCGACACGTCGTGATCCGCTTCGACGTGGACCGTGATCCGATCACACCCCGCTTCGATAAACATGGACAGATACTTGTCAGGACGGGTAATCATGAGATGCGTGTCCAGCGTCAGCGCGGTATGCGGACGCACGGCGGAGACGAACTGCGGGCCGAACGAGATATTTTCCACAAAATGCCCGTCCATGACATCGAGATGAAGCCAGTCTGCGCCCGCAGCATCGGCGCGGCGCACTTCTTCACCTATCTGCCCCCAGTCGGAAGCAAGAACGGAGGGGGCGATAATTCGGGTGTTGCAGTCACTCATTCGCAGGCATTATCTATACGCTTCGGCCTAACCGCAAAAACTTTGTCCGCCGATTCCCGAATATGGTCCAGGAAATGCAGCCTCCCTCCGATGACGAACCCCTCATCGATCTCGCCAGCGACACCTTTTTTATGGGCCAGGCAATGCGTCAGGCGCAAAAAGCCTACCTTGCCGAAGAAGTGCCCGTAGGGGCGGTCATCGTCCGGAAAGGCTCCATCCTCGCCCGCTCCCACAATCAGGTCGAGACGCTTCGTGATGCGACCGCCCATGCCGAAATGCTCGCCCTGACACAAGCGCAGGAAGCGATGGGTGACTGGCGGCTCACCGACTGCGATCTCTATGTGACGAAGGAGCCCTGCCCGATGTGTGCGGGGGCGCTTGTTCACTGCCGAATCCGACGCGTCATTTTCGGCTGCGGCGATGCCAAGGGCGGAGCCGCCGGCGGGTTTATCAACCTGCTGCAACAACCGACCTTGAATCATTTCAGCGAAGTCACCTCCGGCGTACTCGAAGAGGATTCAAAGTTGCTCCTGAAAACATTCTTCATGGAAGCTCGCAGCAAAAAGAAGGCTGGCATGGACTGAAAAACCGCGCAAAGGTCCTCGACCGCTATTTTTTGTCTCTCTTATGTTGTTTAAGAACCTGGCACGCTTTCCCGATATCGGGTCGAATTCCTACCTCCTCGATTTTGGTGAGACCCGCATCGTCCTCGACGCCGGGACCCACCCGAAACACACCGGACGGGACACTCTTCCCCGGTTTGAAGAAATCGAACCCGACACGGTCGATGCGATCTTTGTGAGCCATCCTCATCTCGATCATATCGGCGGACTGCCGGTTCTGATGCACCAGCAGATCTCGGCAGCGGTCGCGATGACCGCACCCACGAGCGAGAGCGGCTCCGCCTTGCTTCATAACTCTGTGAATGTGATGAAGTCGCAAAAGGAGGAGCTTAACGAACCCGCTTACCCACTTTACACGCATCGCAGAGTGAATGAATACGAGCGGCTCTGGTTCACCCGCGAAGTAGGCGAGCCTTTCTCAGTCGGTTCGGCTGACCGGGTAGAGTGCGAGTTCTTCCCCGCCGGTCACGTTCAGGGAGCCGTCGGCATTCGCATGGAAGGCACCGGGCACTCCGTCTTTTACACCGGGGACGTTCATTTTGAAGATCAGACCCTGACAAAAGCAGCTCAATTCCCCACCAAAGGGATCGACACTCTGATCGTGGAAACGACTCGCGGCGGTTACGAGCGGGATCCCGAATACACGAGAGAGCTGGAAAAAAAGAAACTTGGAAACGCGATTTGGAAAACGATCGAACGCGGCGGAGCGGTCTTGATTCCAGTTTTTGCCTTCGGGAAAACTCAGGAACTCCTCTTCATGCTGCAGGAACTTCGAGACGACGGCTTGATTCCCCACGTCCCCGTTCATATCGGCGGACTCAGCACGCGGATGTCACAAATCGCAGATCGTTTCGCGGAGAGCGGTGAGCGACTTCATCGTGGAACCCGTTTGTTGGATGATTTTGACGACCTTCATATCCTGCCGCGCGGTCACCTTGAGCCTGAGTTTCGGCCCGGCCGGATCTACGCCCTCTCAAGCGGGATGATGTCTGAGCACACCGTCTCGAACCGTTTTGCCCGTCACATTTTGCGATCAGAGCATCACTCCCTGATTTTCGTCGGCTACGCCGATAGCGAAACCCCGGCGGGGAAAATCCTCGAAGTCGGTCAGGGAGGGCATGTGCAGCTCGATAAAAAACGGGATCACGAGACCGAGATCAAATGCGAAGTACATCGCTTCGATTTCAGCGGTCATGCTCCGAGAGATCAGATCGCCGACTACGCCGTGGCGTGCCGTCCAAAAAACGTCATCCTCGTCCACGGAGACCCCGCCGCCCGCGCCTGGTTTCAGGAGGAACTCACAAAACGAATGCCGGGGAGTCGGATCATTCTGCCGAAACCTGGCGAGGAGATTGCCCTTGCTTGATTCCAACCCGTGGAGAGGTGGAAAAAGTAGCGGGGATTCGGGAGCGCGCCGGCGCCAAAGCACGGAGCTCCGCAGCCTGAACTTTCCCCCGCCCGCTACGCTTCCGAATCACGCTCTTCGAGCTTTTTCACCCGTTTGAGAAGGCTGCCGAGCTGCTTGACTCTCATGCTTTCTCGGCGGTCATCTTTGAGCGGTCGCGCGGGGTATCCGAAATAGGTTCCTCCCGGTTCAGTGATCGAAGCAATGACCCCCGAGCGCCCCCCGCAGGTGACACGGTCAGCGATCGTAAGATGCCCGGCGATCCCGCATTGCGCCGCCAACGTCACATAGTCCCCGATACGTGTGCTGCCCGAAATCCCAGTCTGCGCAACGATGATACAATGCTTGCCGATGATCACGTTGTGCCCAATTTGAACCTGGTTATCAATTTTGGTTCCCTCACCAATGACCGTCTCACCGAAGCGGGCACGGTCGATTGTGGTAGAAGCGCCAATTTCGACATCATTTTCAATTCTCACGATACCCAGCTGTTCGACCTTCTGATGGCGACCCTCAACGAACTCGAATCCAAATCCGTCTCCACCGACAACGACTCCGGCGTGAAGAATGACACGATCCCCGATGATACAACCTTCTCGAATCGTGACGTTCGGTCCAATTTCGCAGCCTTCACCGATCGAGGCATTCTCTCCCACGACCGCCCCGGGTCCTATGCGGGTTCCGGACCCGATGGACGCCCCGGACAGAATTGTTGCATTGGAGAGGACACTCACTTTTGAGCGGTCGAGAATAGCGTCAGGATCAACCGAGGCATCCTCATGGACCCCACTGAGGAACGCCGGGGGGCGGACTCCGAAGGACTTCACAATCGTATCGAAAGCGAGGATCGGATTCTCAACAAGGACAAGTGCCGCCGTCTCCGGAACTTCGACCTCGGCAACCGGAACGAGAACGAGGCCCGCTCCGGTCGAGGCCAGTTGATCCTTATACTTGGCGTTTCCGAAAAAACTGACGCAGGACGAATCGGCTTGATCCAGCGCTGCGAAATTCGTGAGCACGGCCTCTTCGCATCCGCGAAGCAACTTCCCTCCCACCAGTTGAGTCAGCTCAGCTACTGTCGTTTTCATGCTCTGTTTCTGGACACAAAAAAGCGGCGGTAAACCGCCGCTTACGCATTTTTCAAATCGTTTGAAAGGATCTACTGGGACGCTCCGGCATTCAACGCTCCCACCACTTCCTCAGTGAGATCGACGACGCTCTCAGAGGTGTAGAGAATGGCTTTGTTCGCTTTCGGGAGAAAAGACTTATCGAAAACAAGATCATGCCCCTGCGCCTCGACGATCGCGTTGACAGCTTCCTTGATCTCACCCACCAGAGTCGCTTCCATCTCTGAGCGTGCTGTCATCACTTCCGCAGAAGCCTTGCGCTGTGCATCACTGATCTCCTGCCCTTTCTGAGCACGCTCCTGAGCCAATGCTTGCAGTTTCTCCATGGCTTCCTTGCGCTTATCTTCAGAAAGGAGCGTGTCGCGAACGGTCTTGTCCAACTCAGTCATCTGGTTGGTCATCATCTGATAAGCAGCTTGGCGCTCGTCAATATTCTTCCGCTTCTCTTCCGCCATTCCGTTGATCTTCTCAACCTCGATTTCGGTCTTGTAGTAGCGGTTGAGAGCGTCCTGCATATCAACGACAGCGATCTTAAGACCCTGAGCTGATGCATTCATTCCGAAACCGGAAAGGAGAATGGCAGATACACAGAAGAGAGTTGGCAGGTTGAACTTCATGTTTATCAATTAAGTGAGATAGAATTTAAAAATCTGGACGCGAATCGCCGTTCTTGTCGCCCTTTCAAAAGACGGGGGACGCAGGGGATTTCTTAGATAGTTTCCCCCGCTCAGTTATTAAAACTGAGCGCCCATCGTGAACTGGAACCGTCCACCATCGTCGTTGAATGCATCAGCTTGCAGCGGGAAGGCATAATCAAGCCTGACTGGAGCGCTTCCGAGAATGAAAAGACGAAGACCAATACCCCAGTCAGAATTCATGCCGCCGGCGATAGAACCGACGGGTCCATCGGAAACTTCACCCGCATCGTAGAATGCAGCACCACGGATCTTTTCCATGATTGGAAAGGTGACCTCAGCAGTGATGTTCCAAGCCTGCTGACCGCCGAGGGTCTCGCCACTGACCGGATCACGGGGACCCACATCGCGGAAGTCGAATCCACGGAGATTGTTGGCACCACCAAGGAAGTGGCGCATGAAGATCTGGTCACCATCTGCTGAGCGGCGGAAACCACCATTCACGCTTACAATAAAGTCGTATGGAAGATCAAAGTATTGAGCCGCAGTGACCGTGGCAATCGTGTCATCGACGTCGCCACCGATGCCCGCGAACTCAAAACCAGCATTAATTTTGTGACCCTCACGAGGCATAAACAAGTTATCTCGAGTATCACGAGTAACGTTAACACCGATACTGCCCTTGAAGAAATCTCCACCTTCGTTCAGAAACGCCTGCGAAGCGTTAGCGTCCGGATCGACGTCAATCTGTTCACCACGGAGCTCTAGAACCCCGTAAGTAAACTCCCCAAGCGACTTGCGGAGCGAAATAGCAGCACCCGCCTCGGTCTGATCAAACTGATCACTGAGAAAGAGAAGATTCCGATAGTAAGCTTCCGTGGTGAGCGCGAGGCGCTGCCCCATAAACCATGGCTCAGTGATGGAAACGCTTGCATCACGACGTTCGCTACCAGCACGGATACTAAAACGGAAACGCTGACCCGCACCCGTGAAACTCGGCCAATCGAAAAGATCAAAATTTGTCTGCGTCACTTCCATGAAACCGGTGACGCTGTCAATCGAGCTGAAACCGGCACCGAAGTTGACCGTTCCAGTTGGCTTCTCTGTGACCCGAATGAGGAGATCTTTCTCGTCGAGATAGCTGGTGTCGACGGGCATCAACTCAACATTACTGAAGTAGTTCATGTTCTCAAGACGGCGCTTCGTGACATCCATCCGCGTCGTATCGAATGGCTGACCCGGCTCAAGCGGCAGCTCCCGACGAATGACCCGATCCTGAGTCTTGTCGTTTCCTTCAATCTGGATCTTACCAATTTTGTAAGCATTCCCCTCTGCAACATCGAGGACCACCTTCACCCCACCGTTCCCGGCATCTTCAAGACGTGGAACAACGCGAACATCCGCGTAGCCCTGCGCACCATACTGATCAGCAATGAGCTGGATGTCGTCGGTCAGCTTATTACCGGCAAACTGATCGCCAGCCTTCGTCTTCAGGAAGGGAAGGATATCTTCAGGGAGCGAAAGCGCCTGAACCCCGGTGATCGCAAGGCTATCGACTTGGTAAGTATCACCTTCGTCGATTGTGATGACGACATCGACAAACTTCGCGTCAGCCCGAACCCGCGACACGTTCACTACCTTGGCATTGAGGAACCCATTGTCGCGGTAAAAGTCCTCAAGCGCCCGGACATCCTGTGCGAGCGTCTCCGCATCAGTTGAACCACTTGAACCGAAGAGGGACTTAATTCCCTTTTCCTTCTGTGACATCTCATCTTTGAGCCGAACAGCAGTGAAAGAAACATTGCCAACAAAACTAACATCGCGAAGAACGCCCTGAGTCCCTTCGTTGATCGTGTAAACGACCGTTGAGTATCCCTCTGAGGTAGGAGCACCAATACGGTAAGTGACCGTTGCTTCGGAGAAGCCTTTTTTTCGATACATCTCCTGAATTTCCTGACGAGCGGTCTTCAAGACCTCCTCATCAATTGGCTTGTTCACCTTGAGATCGACCTTTTTCTGGAGCTTTGAGGTGTCGATCAGTGTGTTCCCCACAAACTGAACGCCGCCATAAACGGCACGAGTCTGCACCACAACGATGAGGGAAACACCACCGGAAACATTCTCGGAAAGAATACGGACATTCTCAACGTCGCCACTGCCGTAGAGGTTTTTCACATCCTCATCGACCTGCGACAACGAAAGCTCATCACCCACACGGGAGGCCATCTGAGAACGAATGCGGTCCGGTGAGACTGTTTGGTTGCCGACATACTGAATATCGATCGACTTGATGGTCTTACCTTCCTGAGCTTGAACCGGGGCAACAGAAGCGGCAGCAATAGCAATGATGGCGAGACAGGCGCCGTTTAGGTAAGGTCTTAACCTTCTGGAAAAATTCATACGAAGAGTGGTAGTCCGTTCTCGGCGGTTGGAAAGTCGTGCGGTTTAGTCGTGCAAGCGGGGCCCTCTTAGATAAGAGAATTAAGCGGTTCGTCAAGGCGGAAATTAGCCATACTCAGTTGCGCTGAGAGGCTAATTTCGTGCCAAATAAACGTCGAAAGTCGCTTCACTGCAATTGATTATCTCAGATGGAATCTTCTGCAAGCAAAACATATCGACAATTATAATTATTAGGATATCTTAAATATTCGTAAATACAAAACAAAAGAGAACTTCATTTTTAATTGAACTTCACCGCTGAATCCCTGCCCTAGCCTTCCGCCCAGTGTCCGATCCGTCGCCAACTGATCCTGCTGATACCCCTATGCAGGAGTTTGAACAAAGCCTCCGCCCGCCTGACTTTGACGAGTTTTGCGGCCAGCAGAAGGTGAAGGATCGCCTCATGCTGATGATTGAGGCGGCCAAGCAACGCAACGATGCTTTGGATCATGTCCTCCTTTGTGGCCCTCCCGGGCTTGGGAAAACGACGCTGGCTCACATCCTTTGTCGGGCGTTCGGCTCTGAGATGCACCTCACGAGCGGTCCGCAGATTGAAAAAGCCGGAGATTTGGCTGGTTTGCTCACGACCATTCAGCACGGAGATTTTCTTTTCATCGACGAGATTCACCGTCTCCACCCCGCGATTGAGGAATATCTCTATCCGGCAATGGAGGACTACAAACTCGACATCATGATCGATCAGGGGCCGAACGCCCGCTCGATTTCGCTCAATATTCCCAAGTTCACCCTGGTGGGCGCAACAACCAAGGCGGGAATGCTAACGAGGCCCTTACTCTCCCGTTTCGGTATCACAAACCGACTCGACTATTATACGCCTGAAGAGTTGGTCATTATTATCACCCGGTCCGCGAAGCTTCTCAACGTGGCGATTGAGCAACAAGGAGCCCTGGAAATCGGCTCCCGCAGCCGCGGCACTCCGCGGATCGCGAACGGCCTCCTGCGCTGGGTTCGCGACTTTGCCCAGGTCAAAGCGGACAATATCATCACCCATGAAGTCGCTCAGTCGGCCCTCGCGATGCTCGACATCGACGAAGACGGTCTGGATGAGATGGACAAGAAGATCCTCGAGGCGGTGATTTATAAATACGACGGAGGACCTGTCGGGTTGAATTCCATCGCTGTCGCCGTGGGAGAAGATGAAGCGACGATCAACGAAGTTTACGAGCCGTTTCTCATTCTTAAAGGATTCCTCAAGCGAACCCCTCGCGGCCGCTCCGCCCTTCCCTCCGCCTATCGCAAGCTTGGCATGACGCCTCCGCGAAGCGTCAACGACGACCACCCGGAACTCCTTTAGCTCATTCCACCCCGAACTAACCATGAGTGATTTCATCCTCCAGATCGAAAACCTGATCACCGCCTTTGGTGACGCAGAGTATCGCTATTTGCTCCTCGAACCCCTGATCTTTTATGGCATTCTCATCGGTGTCATCATGCTCGGGGCTGGATTCTTCATGAAGGCACCGAAGCTTCAGTTTGCGGCCCTCATCACGGTCGGCCTCTGTGCATTAGCCCATGTCCCTTATAAAGAGGCACGTCTCTCCGCCACTCCCCGTATGGAGCAGGTCTACAAGATCAGCTCGCCGGCGCGGATGAAGGGTTTTAATGAGAACACGCAATCCTGGCTGGAGACCATCTGGCAATTCCGTCTCCTTGTTCTTCTCGCGGCGATCACGCTCATGATCGGCATCAATCGAAACCGCTTCGGCTTTGGCCTCGGTGTCGCGACCTGTCTTCTCGGACTGATTGTCGCGAAAAACGCGATGTGGCTGCATTATCAGGATGCAATTGCTTATCACCCAAATTTGAAAAAGCATGAAGCTCCCATCGATCGTCAGCCCCGTGTCGAAACCCCGCCGACGGTGATGCAATCGCAATGGACTCCCGAACCGGCGAGAACGACCTACGTTGCACCCGCCGCCGCAGCTCCTGCGACCCAACCGCTCTCGACCCGATCCGCTGCGTCAATTCCGGCTCCCGGTCGCATTCCTGCGCCGGAAGTTCCGGTTCGGCCACAAGCGCGCCCCGTGACTCCCCTGCCCCGGTAGAGATCAGTCGCCTTTCACGCCAATAACTCCGGTTGCCGCCCGGATTGTCGCGACAGGCGGAGCGCCAACTACCCCGCGAAACACTAAAACTCCGCGAGGTAGGAATCCACGACGGTTCCCTCCACATCACGCAGCTCGAGGAGGAGTGTTTTTTTCGGCCAATCAATGGTAATGAGCCCGAAATTGCGGCTCTGAAAATTCACCGGACTGACCCGATGGCGGTTCGGCTCCCCGTTTCTTCCGCCACCCGCGTTGGTCAATCCGCTGGAAGTGATTTCGTAAACCGGAAAACCGGGACTTAAGGGATCACTCGTCGCCAAAGCCATGATCTCCCCCATGTGTCGGTCGCCGCTGACAAACAGGACCGGACCGGTTTCACTCGCTTTCAGGAGGCTCAAGAGTCGCTTTCGCTCGTGAGGAAAATTCTCCCATCGCTCCCACAGGTGATCCTGAGGGAGAAACTGGATGCTGGACATGATGATCCGCAAGTCCGCCGGCTTTTTCAGCTCCACTTCGAGCCATTTCCACTGCGCCTCACCGAGAACAGTCGCGCCCGGATCCGTATTTTGGGCATACGGCCCATGAGTCGCCCGCTGCGGAAGGGGCACGAGAGGCCCCCGGAAATAGCGCGTGTCGAGCATGATCACCTGAAGCCGCTTGCCTTTCCCTCCGAAATATCTCGCGTCATATATCCCGGGATAGCTTCTGATCGCGGCGTCTTCCGGCGTCGAAAAGAACTCGTGATAGACTTCCTCCGCCAATTCCTTTCCCTGAAATTCAGCGCCCCCGTCATTCACCCCGAAGTCATGGTCATCCCACACCGCCAGAACCGGGGTCGATTCGATCAGTTTCAGGTAGCCCGGCTTTTCTCCGAGAAGGCGATACGCCTCCCGGAATTCCGCAGGGTCTTCCGTGTCAGCGTAGACATTGTCCCCCAGAAAGAGAAATAAATCAGGCGACTGGGCGGCGATCGGCTCCCAGATGATGTGCTTTTTTTTCTGATCGGCACAGGAACCCAGAGCAATTCTGGTGACCACCTCTGGCAGCGGCGCGTCGTGCTTCGGAAAGTGAACCTCCTCCGCGAGAGGAGGTTCACTGCAAGCCGCAATGAAGAGCAACAAGAGTGCCGGGAATAACGCCCGCCTCTTCAAGCTAACCCTGTTAAGCTGAGCGCCCAACCCTGTTGACTGCCCGTCCACTTTACTTGTCATTCGATCTGATCGGGTCCACATGGTGACAGCTTAACCGAACTCACGGGAAGCCAAGCGAAATGTTTTTCGCTTTTCCAAGGAACGTTCTACTGTCCTCGTAAAGATGCCCCCATCCAAAACCATTTCCCCCGCCTACGATGTTGCGGAAGCTCGTCTTCATGCCCTGAAAGACGGTTCGAAGCGACAAATGCTGGGCATTTATAAGGAGTTCCTCAAAGTCGAGCGTCAGGAAATCAAAGAGGCTCATCAAGCAGGTGCCGATGGATTCGCGATCTCGGAGCACCGTGCCGCAATGATGGATGTCCTCCTCCGGGACGTCTTTCTCCACTTTCTCGCTGAAACCGGCGCGATCGAAGAGACCGGACAGGAATTCCCAGTTACGCTGGTAGCCAGCGGCGGCTACGGGCGCGGGCACCTGAATCCCGGCAGCGACATCGACCTTCAATTTCTCGTTCCGGGGACAACACGGAATCTCCCGAAATGCCTGAAAGAACTCGTGAATCAGTTTTCCCTGATGCTTTTTGATCTCGGTCTTGATGTGAGCTACCCCGTTCGTTCGATCAAAGAAGCCTGCAAGTTTGCGAACAAAGATCACCAGACGAAGACGACCCTCCTCGACGCGCGGTTTATCGCCGGAGACGAAGCGCTTTTTCACGAATTCGAGGAAGCCTTCTTCGAGCATTGCATTCGCGGTCACGAAAAGAAGTACCTCGGCGAGCGCAGCCGCGACATTCGGGCTCGTCATAAGAAGTATGGCGGCACAGTCCACCTTCAGGAGCCGAATGTAAAAGAAGGCTGCGGCGGGCTCCGTGACTACCACAATTTGATTTGGGTCCTCTGGGTTCTCCGAAAGTCCCGCGACCTCGACGCCCTTGTCAAAGAACGGCGTCTCACCCGGATTGCCTTCGATGAAATTGAGGAAGCCGCAGAGTTCCTCCTCCGCGTCCGGAATGAGCTGCATGTCTCTCAGAAAGGCCGTTCCGGTGATATCCTAACCCTCAGACTTCAGGGCATCGTCGCCACCAACCTGTCTTTCCCCGGGAAAAATATTCTTCGCCGCAGCGAGACCTTCATGAAGGACTACTACCGGCACACGAAGAACATGTTCCACCATAGCACCTCGATCATGCAGAGCTTTGAGCTGGAAGTGGTCGGTGATGACACAAGAAGGATTCCGGTTTTCAACTTTCTCGCACGCCAGACCGCCGGCGAAGAAGTCTTCGACGGATTTTACTCAAAGGGCGGACTCATTTACCCGGAGAACGACGAGATTTTCGAAGAGGACCCTAAACGCCTCATGCGTTTTTTCCTTCACACTCAGCGGCGTCATCTCAGGACGAGCCCTGAAATTCGAAGGCTATTTAAATTGAACTGGGGCCTTATCGACGGAAATTTCCGCCGGAACAAAGCGATCCGCGAAACCTTCGAGGAAATTTTGCAGAATCGGGGTCAGGTCGCGCACATTTTCCGCAGGATGCACCGAAATGGCTTCCTCGGTCGCTACATTCCCGAGTTCGCCCCGCTCACCGATCTCGTGCAGCACGAATTTTTCCACCGCTATTCGGCCGACGAACACACGCTACGATGCATTGAGGTTCTCGATGGACTCATTCACACCGAAGACCCGAAGAAAAAATTCTTCCGAAAAGTGTTCCAGGAACTCGAAGATCCGGTTGCCCTGTATATCGCACTCCTCATGCACGACACCGGTCGCTCCGAAGAGGTCCGTCACCATGAGGACGCCAGCGCGATTCTTGCCGCGAAAGTGTGCAAACGACTGAACTATTCAGGAGACCGTCTCCGACTCATCATGTTTCTCGTCGATCACCACCTCACTTTTTGGCGCACCTCGACCACCAAGGACATCAGTGATCCGAATACGATCGCTGACTTTGCCGGGGCGGTGAAGAATCCCCGCTGGATGGAAGCCCTTCACCTCTTCACCTACGTCGATTCCAAAGGAACCAACGATGAAGCCTGGAACGACTGGAAAGCTTCTTTGATGCGGCAGCTCCATCGCTCAACCGACTCATTTTTCAGCGACCGGAAGTTGTTTCAGGCGCAATTCAACCGACCTGTCGAAGAGACTCGAAAAAAGGTCCTCAAAAAACTGGGAGACGACTATCAAGAGGAAGTTGAAGCCCACTTCAAGGCGATGCCTGAGCGCTATTTCAGCCATCGAGGAGCCACCAGTATCTCGCGGCACATCAAACTCTTCCGGCGTTTCTTTAAGTCAGTTCGCCGAACGACGTCTGAAGCAATGGTTCCTAAACTCGGCTGGGAAGCGAGACCGGACGAAGGATACAGCCTTCTCGAAGTCGCGGGGTGGAATCGTAAAATGCTCCTCGCCAAAGTTGCCGGAGCGCTCGCGGCTCGAAATCTGAATATTCTCTCGGCTGACATATTCAGCCGCAGTGACGATCTCGTCCTCGATATTTTCCGGGTCTGCACCGCGACTTTCAATCCGGTCCAGAGTCCCCGTGAAATCGAGCGGATTCAGAAAATGATGGATGACGAATTCTGTATCGATACCTGCAAAATCGATTTCCCGGCTTTGATCGAAAAGCAGGATGCCCCCTCGATCACCGAGGCGGAGCCCCCTAATTTTGACATCCCGCAACGAGTCTATCTGAGCAATGAGCCCGACGAACAGGCTACGATTCTGGAGATCCAGGCGCAGGACCGGATCGGGCTTCTCTACGACATCTTTACGATTCTTGGAAACCTCGGGGCGCAAGTCCTGAATGCCCGCATCAGCACTCAAGCGGGCGCGGCAATCGACCGGTTTTCAATTGTCGATTCGAGCACCGAACAGCAAATCACCGCCTCGGACCGGCTTAAGGAAATTCAGTCACTGATTGCCGAGTGCCTCGATCACAAACCTGCGATCGAAACCTTTAAGTAGGCATCTATCAGCTTTCCTCGCTGCGCTTCTGGTCGTAGGCCGCAATGATGCGACCGACGACCGGGTGTCTCACGACATCCTCGCCGGAAAATTGGGTGAAGACGATACCCTCGACCCCTCTCAGAATTGACATTGCCTCGAGCAGGCCTGAATTCCGCTTCGGCCGCAAATCAATCTGAGAAGGATCACCCGTGATAATGCAGGTCGAGTCCTCGCCGAGCCGGGTGAGGAACATCAACATCTGCTCACGGGTCGCATTCTGCGCTTCATCAAGAATGACGCAGGCGCGGTTTAAAGTCCGGCCCCGCATGTAGGCGAGCGGCGCGATCTCGATCAAATTTTTCTCCGCGAAACGAACCGCCTCCGCTCCATCGAGCATGTCGTTCATCGCATCATAGAGCGGTCGGAGATACGGGAGCACCTTTTCCTCCAACGCACCGGGAAGAAATCCCAGCGCCTCGCCGGCCTCGACCGCAGGACGGGTCAGCATGATGCGCTCAATCTTCCGGTTCTTCAGGAGGTCGAGGGCATAGGCCATCGCGAGGTAGGTCTTACCCGTTCCAGCAGGTCCGACTCCGAAAACAACGTCATTCGAACTCAGGGCCTTTAAATATTCGAGCTGTGTTTTGGTGCGCGGCGTCACCGGAGGCTTCGATCCACCCGTGAGGAGGCGATGCTCAAACAGGGTGCTAACTCGTGACTCAGGATTCCCTCCTGAGGATTCTTTGTCCGATTTCGTTTCCATCGATTCTCTCGCCGCGTTTAACGCATAGCGAAACGAATGGGGAGTGATCGCGCCCCCCTGACGTCTCGCTGTTTCCAGATCTTCAAAAACCGAGGCGCCCGCACGGACCGCCTCGTCTTCGCCCTGCAACT
>Ga0222653_1000057_pt1 | contig 68426 bp, 58 predicted proteins | sample AntAcemetagen419_FD_179856 | JGI IMG/M metagenome (GOLD analysis project Ga0222653, IMG submission 179856) | Saline water microbial communities from Ace Lake, Antarctica - #419 | ecosystem: Environmental > Aquatic > Non-marine Saline and Alkaline > Saline | place: Antarctica: Ace Lake...
ACGATGAGCATCCCCTTCTCTTCCCAAAAAATAGCTTTTTCGGGAAGCAACGTGAGCTGCGCATTATGAATAACGTGGTTCATTTAAGACTCAAGCTGTAAGGTCATTTTTTTGATTCGATCTTCTAATTTCTCCGAAGACATTCGCTCCCTCAATCGATCAACCAAAATCGGAAAGCAAAACGGTGTTGGCTTTTCGGGGTAGGTAATTCTGATTTCTTGCGAAGCAATTCTCTTCAAGGCTGACCGAAGTCGAACCTCTTCAATCTGAAATTCCATTACCTCAGATAGAGCTTGCTTGAAAAGAAGGTTGGTCGGCTCATAATCTCTGAAAACATCGAAAAAGAGCTGCGACGAAGATTGAAGGTGTTTGTCTTTTTGATAATGCCCAGGAAATCCTTTGAACACCAAGCCCGAGATTCCAGCGATATCTCGAAAGCGCCTTCTAGCCATTTCGCTTTGGTTTAGGCTAGCAGCAATATCTTCACTCAGATGATCGAGTGAAAATATATTCGAGTCAACTCCATCTTCTATAGGTATGTCTTGATCAGACAAAAGCTCAAATCCATAATCATTGAGCGCAATACTGAAACTAAAAGGCCTGAAGAGGGAAAGTCGGTAGGCTAAAAGTGAGGCCAATCCCTCGTGAACGAATCTTCCCTCAAAAGGGTAGACAAAAATGTGGCAGCCTTCTCTTGAATTTAGCTTTTCGATCAACAGTTCCTGCACGTCGGGAACTATGGAGAGCTTTTTTTGTGTTTCCACGATCGGGCGAACGGCTCTCAACTCTGCCGAATCGAATTGATCGTTGGCAATCTTCCCAATCTGGATCCGCAGGTTTTCCGAGAGCATCGCTGAGAGGGGCATTCTTCCTCCTTGCCAACTGGGCACGGCTCCTTTCTTGCTCTTGCTGATCTTGACGTGAACCGTCATCTCTTTTACCCGAATAAGTTCGAGTGGCCTTCCAGCAAACCAAAACGTATCGCCAGGGTTAAGTTTGGAAATAAACCATTCCTCAATCGACCCCAAATATCCTCCCGACTGAAACTTGACCACCAGCATGGCATCGCTTACGATGGCTCCAATGGAAAGGCGATGGCGCATGGCCATTTTGCGGTTATTGACTTTGTGCAAGCCATCCTCCATTACTTCTACTTTCGAAAACTCATCGTAAGCCTCCAGCGATGGCCCTCCTTTGGTAATGAAATTTAATGCCCACGCCCATTCCTCTTGCGATAGACTTTGGTAAGAAAAAGTAGATTGTATCTCAGGGAGAATTTCATTTGGCCTGAAGCCGTCTGATACCGCCAAGGTGATGAGATACTGAACTAGGACATCAAAACTTCGGATGTAGGGCATTCGTTCTTCGAGATCATCCTTTTTGATGGCAGCCTTCAGCGCTTCGCATTCGATAAGCTGAAGCGCATTCGTCGGTAAAAAATAGATCACTGATTTTTCTCCAGGAGAATGCCCACTCCTACCCGCTCGTTGAACAAAGCGCGACACCCCTTTGGGACTGCCAATTTGAATGATTGTCTCCACTGGGCGAAAATCCACTCCCAAATCGAGTGAGCTGGTGCAAACGACACATTTTAATTTCCCTTCGTGAAGGGCATCTTCTACCCAATCGCGCAACTCCCGACTGATGGAACCGTGGTGCATGGCAATAAGTCCAGCCAGCTCGGGCTTAATATTGAGTAAATGTTGATACCAAATTTCGGCTTGAGCGCGGGTATTGGTAAATATCAATGTGGTTCTGCTCTTTTCGAGAATGGGTAGAACACTCTCTGCAAGCTTCACTCCCAAATGACCCGCCCACGGATACTTTTCGATCTCGTCGGGAATGATGGGAAGGATCTCGATTTTCTTCTTAATCCCCGATTTGATGAACCGCAAGTTCTTAGTACCCGCATCAGTTCCGAACAAAACCTCCATGGCTTGTTCCATATTTCCGATGGTAGCAGAAATGCCCCAAATGGACGGATTGGCGATGGTCTTTAGTCTGGAAAGTGCCAGTTCGAGAAGGACGGCTCTTTTTGAACCCATCAATTCGTGCCATTCATCGGCTACCACAAATCGCAACGTAGCAAAGTAATCAGCATATCCTTTTGAAGCCATCAACAGATGCATACTCTCAGGAGTGGTAATCAACACATCTGGGGGCGTGCGCTTTTGTTTTGCTCGATCAGAAGTTGATGTATCTCCTGTTCTGATGGCTATTTGCCATGGAAGCTCAAGGTCTTCACAAAGATTTTGGCACGCATTCTTGATGTCTTTGGTAAGCGCGCGTATTGGCGTTACCCAAATTAGCTTGAGTCCCTTTTTTTTCTTGAGCTTTCCTTCTTTCTCCGCTTTTAGATACTCGAGGACAACTCCAGCAAACAAGGCATAAGTCTTTCCACTCCCTGTGGGAGCATTGAGCAAACCTGACTCTCTATTGAGACAGGCTCGCCATGAATCTTTCTGAAATTGAAATGGCTTCCACCCTTTCGCTTCAAACCAGTCCTCCGCTACTTTGAGCTCCCCCATTAAATGCTAAAACTGTGGGTGCTGGGGTTTGTTGTCCAAAATAACCTCAATCTCTTCCATCACCTCAGGCGTGAGTTTCGATTTCACCTCAGCAGCTTTGAGATTCTCTTCAAGCTGGGAAGCCTTACTAGCTCCAAGAATCACTGTACTTACATTCTCATTCTTTAGGCACCAAGCCAAAGCGAGGTGAGGCATCGCCATTCCCAGATCACCAGCGAGGGCAGTTAACTTGCTTACCTTTTCTAAGGTTTGCTCAATCAGTAATTTTTCGTTGAGCCATGATAGCTCTGCTCTTTTCAACCTTGATTCTCCTTCCTTTCCGCTATTGTATTTCCCGGTAAGGACACCAGAACCGAGTGGACTCCAAACGGTGGTTCCAAGGCCTACGGTTTTGTATATCTGTGAAAATTCAACTTCGACCTTTTCACGAACGAGCATATTGTACTGTGGTTGCTCCATTGTAGGGCCAATCAAGTTGTACTGCTTGGCAACCATATGAGCTTCCATAATTTCTTGAGCGCTCCATTCGCTGGTGCCCCAATAGAGAATTTTACCTTGAATAATAAGGTTGTGCATCGACCAAACCGTCTCTTCAATTGGTGTTTCCTTGTCGGGTCGGTGACAAAAGAATAGGTCGAGATAATCGACTTGAAGACGTTTCAGGGCATCGTGGCAAGCCTCCATAATGTGTTTTCTATTCAGGCCCTTTTGAGTGGGTAGTTGCCCTCCAGCTCCGAAAAACACTTTGCTCGAAACACTGTATGTATCGCGTGGCCATTGCATCTTTGATAGGATTTCTCCCATCACAATTTCCGACTTTCCATTGGCATAAACCTCAGCATTATCAAAGAAGTTAACCCCTGCGTCGTAGGCTATTTTCATAAGTTGCTCAGAAGTATTGTCGCCAATTTGATTTCCAAAAGTGATCCACGAACCAAAGGAAAGTTCGCTTACTTTTAAGCCTGATTTACCGAGACGTCTATATTCCATTGTCTAAAGATTTGGTTTATTTGATAACGAGAATTAGTGGGGCCGTGTTTAAGTTGTTTATTTCCCCCTCTGTAAATCGCTTAATTAAAAAGGTATTGTTTTTTTTAACAGCCTAAAGGAAGTTTCAATTTTGGGATTATTCAATAAATCTGAATCAGAAAGTAAGAAGGAAGTTCTAACCGCTCGGGAATTCGAGGAAGTGTTTGATTTGTATTACAAGCAGGTTAGGAATTTTCTGTATTACAAAACATCACAGTCAGAACTGTCTGAAGATGTGGCACAAGACGCGTTCGTAAAGCTTTGGGAAACCCGCGAAAAGATTGACAAATCTTCGCTTAAAGCATACGTTTTTACCATTGCAAACAACCTCATGATCAATAAGCTCAAAAGAGAGCAATTGAAGTTTAAATTCTTGAATTATACAGAGCAGAGAAGCGATAATGAGACGCCTCAGTATTTGTTAGAAATGCAAGAATTCGACGAAAAGCTTCAAAAGGTGTTGGCCAAAATCCCAGATGGCGCCCGCGAGGTTTTTTTGATGAACAGAATAGAAGGATTGAAATACCGCGAAATCGCTGAAATGCTAGGGCTAAGTATGAAGGCAGTAGAAAAGAGAATGTCGAGAGCACTAGCCATATTAAGAGAAGACCTCGATCGAAAAGTTTAAGATATGAACGATTTGAAAAAAGCCGAAGATCGACTACGGAATTACAGAGCCCCGTTTTCGAATGAAAGCGTTGCCGATGCTAAGGCAAAGGTGATGGCTAGAACTATTCAGGCTGATGAATCAGTTGATCAAACGCAAGGTTTTAGATACAGTCGACTATACGCGGCGGCGGCGGCTTTGGCACTTATACTTTCGCTCCCATTTGCCATTCACTTTATCGGCAATACCACACTGACTGCTCAAGAAAATTCGTTTAAGCACTTGTTGCCTGATGGCTCAGAAGTAATGCTTGCCAGGGGTAGCTCTATTTCTTACAACTCTATTTTATGGGGCTTTACTCGAACGACAGATTTGAAAGGTGAAGGTTTCTTTAGTGTAAAAAGCGGGGATCAATTCACTGTTGAAACGGCTTCTGGAGATGTAACCGTTCTGGGAACTCAGTTTTCAGTTTGGGAAAATGAAGACGCCCTAGTTGTTCAATGTCAAGAAGGAATGGTGGATGTGGATGGTGAAATTCTTACGGCAGACAATTATATCATTATATCCTCAGAGGGTATACAGCAAGGCGAGTGGATCAATAATGAGCCCTTTATTTCTAAAAATGAAAATGACCTCTCTTTCGATAATACCCCAATTCAAATAGTGATTGAGTCTTTGGAAGAGCAATTCGGTATGGACATCCTATTCATTACAAATGGAGTGTATCGCTTCTCTGGCTCTTTGGATTCGAATGATCTCGAGAGCTCATTAGAAATTCTAACTAAGCCTTTCGGGCTTGAAATATCCTCAGACAAAGGCGGAGTGGTTATCTTGGAGCCTTAATGCGATTTGTCATTTTTTTATTTCTTTTTGTTTTCAGTTTTCTGAACGGCTTCGGGCAGGTCGATGGCGGAATTGATTTTAAGCAGTTTAGTGGGCAAAACCTTGAGGACGCCTTGAAATTTCTAAGGCAAAAAGAAGAAGTTGCGATTTCATACGATCCAGATGCAGTTTCAATTTTGACCGTTCCCGAAATTGACTCCGAAATAAAAACGATGGGAGATTTTCTCGGCCTGGCGCTAGAAGGATCTCCTTTGATATTTGAGTTGATTGGCTACACTTATGTCATCATCCCAATCGACTCCAGCCTAATAGGACAATCATTCCCACTTAGCGGAGTTATTCGAGACGAACTTACCAGCGAATCTCTGCCGTTTGCGACGGTTAGAATCGCCAACACCAATCAGAGTACCACCGCCAATTCGGAAGGCAGATACACTCTTCTGGAGGTTCCATCGCCCACTTCAGTTATTCTGGTTTCTTACATCGGTTATGAAAAACCAGAAGTCATGGTTGGCGGATCTGCCGCTATATCTGGAATTCTCGATTTTTATCTAAAGAGCAAACTCAAAAATCTGCCCTCCGTTCAAATAAGTGCAAGAAGTAAAGACTTGCTGGAGATTGATGAGAACATTAGTCAGCTCACCTTTAATACGTCGGAGATATCAAAGCTCCCAAATCTTGGAGAGGACGACATCTTTTCTGCTTTAAGAAGATTACCTGGAATAAGTGGAGGGCAAGATGCCGAAAGTGGATTGCGCATCCGTGGTGGACAGACCGATCAAAATTTGGTCATGTTTGACGGGATTTCGGTTTATCATGTTGACCATCTTTTTGGGTTTTTGAGCGCCTTCAACAGCAACATCATCAAGAATGTACGTGTAAGCAAAGGAGGATTCGACGCCCGATTCGGGGGGAGATCTTCGGGCGTGGTGGATATTACGGGCATTGACGGAAACAAGGTAAAGCCCTCCATCCAGGCCGAAGCGACTATGCTAAGTGCAAACATCCTTCTGGAGCTCCCTGTGGTTAAGGACAAAGCTTCACTCGTATTTGGCTATCGAAGGGCTTTCACAAGTTTGATCCAAAGCCCTACTTACCAAAATATGTTCAATAATATTTTCAATTCGAATTTACCAAATACGCCCGTGAACAGTACAGACGTATTTCAGAGTAGCGATGTGCCCGACTATTTTTTCAGTGATTTGAACGCGAAATTCAACTTCAACCCCTCAGAAAAAGACGCTATTTCATTGAGTTATTACCAAGGTCAAGACGATCTTAAAATCACCTTTGACGGAAGGGTAGATAGCTTAACCAGAATTTCCGAAGATCAAGCCAATTGGGGAAACCAAGGTGGAAGTATAAAATGGTCACGCAAATGGAATCCGAAACTTTTTACGTACGCGATTTACGGTGTTTCGCAATACACAAGCGACCTTCAAGCGCAAGAGACTGTGTTAACACAACTAGATACTTTCAGCCAGCGTTTTTTTGAACAAAGAGTAGAGGTGAACGACAATACCTTCAGGCTTGACAATAATTACATTATCAATAAAACCTCGAGTGTTGAATTTGGCTGGTGGAATACATCGAACAGTATCGTTTCTCAAGCTCAAGACCAATTGGAAATACTTCAAGACTCGACCATTTCTGCGGTGAGCAATGCCTTTTACCTACAACTTGAAAAAAGGCTGGGAAGGCTTAACACCAAAGCTGGTTTGAGGGCCACGCACTACAATCGCGATGATAATATTTATCTGGAGCCTCGGCTCGCTTTGAGCTACGAGTTGACTCCAAAACTTACCCTTAAAGGATCTTATGGAATTTTCCACCAAATGATACGCAGACTTAATGAACGCAGTCTCTACCTGAGCATCCCTGAGACTTGGACTCTATCTGGAGAAAATACTATACCTGTCCTTCGCAGTGCTCACTACATAATGGGTGCCGTCTATGAAATTGATGATTGGGAAATCTCTTTGGAAGGCTACCATAAGTATGAACAAGGTGTAGTCGAGTTCCTCTTTCCTGAATTTGGGATTCCGACAGGGAGTCTCGATCAGTTCGCTGTTGACGGGAATAGGAGAGTCTTTGGTGTCGATGTCTTACTAAAAAAATCGTTTGAAAACCAGAATGTTATGTTGGGCTACACCTTTATTAGCTCAGAATCAAAGTACGACGATATTAATCAAGGAAACTACTTTGTTAGTCCTGGCGTATCCAATCATGAGGTGTCATTGATTTATAATTTGGAATACAATAGGTGGGATTTTTCGGCTGCGTTTGTATTAGCTAACGGTGTACCTTTTACTCCTGTGCTAGGAACTTTTATAGTTACGACTCCAAATGGCGATCAACAACAGTTTGTGACCATAGGAGGAATTAACTCAAGCAGGCTGGAATGGTACCACAGATTGGATATATCGGCAGGTTATACAATGCCTTTGAGAAAAGGAGTTTTACAAATGGGAGTATCGGTTTACAATGTCTACGACAATTTAGCCGTTAAGTATGTGGACTACTTTCAAATTCCTAGAGAGGATAGCGATTTTTATGACCTTGGTCAAAGAAATATCCTTTCTCTCGGTTTTACGCCGTCGGTTTTTTTGAAGTTGAAATTATGAGAAGTTTGGTTAAGGTATTCAATGGGCTGCTCTTGCTCATGCTTGTTTTCGGTTGCGCATCCGATGATTCGTCAGATGATGTAAATCTCAATGAGCAGCTGATGGTAGAGGCATATGTCTTTGCAAATGAGCATGTAAATCACGTCAAAATAGCCCGTATAAATGATGCGGGTGGTGCAGATTTGATTCCTGTCAATGATGCAAACATCAAAATCTCTCAAGGCAATCTGAGTGCTAACCTAGTATTGAAAAGTGAGGCAACGGGTATTTATGAAATCAGCGATCCCGAATTCGTCTTTTCAGGTCCAGAGTCGCTCTCGTTAGAGATCACCTACAATGGAAAAACATATACGGCTAGCACCAAATTTCCTTCTCCGATAGACAATCTGAGCATTACAAATGACTATGTCAATATTACTGAATCGGTGAATGATCAAGTGCTGCTGACAACTCTGAATTGGACGGATGTGGTAGATTCCCAAACATATTGCCTCTTTGCTCGTGGGATAGAAAACGATACCGCTGCTACCTATCCTATTCAACCATCTCACGACACTCCTCTATACACCTTGCACACTGGTAATTCCGTCGATCTTTATCCAGATCACTTCACCCATATAGGAAGCTACCAGCTCTATGTAAGTGCAGTAAATGATGAATACATGCAAATGTATTCGCAGAATTCAGCTCCTGAACTTCAGGGGGCGCCCTCAAACATCGAAGGGGCTTGGGGTCTCTTTACGGCCTTTAACGGTCAGTCTGTGGCCATTACCGTCGAATAACCTTTTGATCCGAGTAGGGTAAAACTTTGAACACGTGTATAACTGACGCAAACATCAGCAAATACACACAACAAAGTGGAACACGATTTTAATTCTAAGTTAGATCTTCTCCTCGATGAGAATCGGCTTTCTTTCTCGACTTCTCATGAAGAAGCTAGGCGGCGAGTAATGGGAAGAATTGAAATGACCGAAAAGGTCATCCCGCTGCACCGACCCAACAAATTCTATTCGAAATTGGCCATAGCCGCTTCAATAGCTGCCTTGCTTACTTTCTCTATTTCATTTTTTGGTTCAGAAACAGTTCAAAACCCAGGCAGCTCTGTTCTGGCGCATACACTTCCCGATGGTTCAACCATTTACTTGAATTCCAACGCAGAGCTGAGCTACAATGATTTAACATGGGCGCTCTTTCGAGACCTTGATTTTTCAGGTTCAGGATTCTTCGAAGTAGAAGAAGGAAGCAAGTTCAACGTCTCTACAGATCTTGGTGTCGTGAGTGTACTGGGAACTTCGTTTTCGGTAATTACTAATAATGACAAACTGAAAGTTTCTTGTAAAACAGGAAAGGTTTTGGTAGAGAATAGAAATGCTCTATCGGTGATTCTTACTCCTGGAAAAGGAGTAGAAATGACCGAATCTACTTTAGAAGAATTAGATCTTAAAACAGAATACATCGACGCTTGGGTCGGCGGTACTTATCGGTTTGACAATGTCAGCATTGACCAAGTTTTCAATTCACTCGAAGATTTTACGGGATTCGAGATTGAATACCCTGAAGATCTGAATACGAGTTATAGTGGAGAATTTTCAACTGATCAATCAGTTGAAGAGATTCTGGAGATCGTATGTAAGCCCTTGAGCTTGTCCTACGAAATAATTGAAGAAAACAGTCTTATTCGAATCACAAACAAATAAAGCCATGCTTAAAGAACTCAACAAGATCAGAATGAATCTTAAAGCCAACAAGATTTACGGGGGCATGACTCCTCTTTGGGATGAATACTACGTAGATGCTCAAAACAAAAAATTCAAAAACAAATGGGACAAGGTTCGCTCTGCGAGCAAGTAATCTCAGAATAAAAGTTAAATGCTCTATCGGCATGGGGGTTAATTCCCGAACAGATGTATAGATAGTGTGTGGGAGTGGTTACCCATGCATCTTCATAGTAGTTTTATTGGTTAGTTTGAAAGGGTGCTTATACGGGCACCCTTTTTTTTATTCTATCTGAGCGACGATCCTTCCAAAAGTTTCTCCACCCAAGATTTCGTCCATATAGGCGGGTATCTCATCAAGGGAAACTATTTTCCCCATATCAACCAATCGATCTGGACGATAGCTCGTAGTGAGCAAGTGCCAAATCCTCTTTCTCAAATCAATCGGCGTTTCTGCGCTATCCACCCCGAGGATATTGACCCCGTTCAGAATAAAGGGATACACGGTCGTTTGCAGCTCGTGAGAACCCACCAATCCACATACTGCGATTGATCCTTCTTTACCACAAGATTTGATCAGAGTCGCAAGCGTGTTTCCGCCAACCGTATCAATCCCACCAGCCCATTGGGCAGACAAAAGTGGTTTTCCCGATTCGTCATTGGCCCCCTCTCGACTGATGCATCTTTTGGCTCCAATGCTTTTCAACCACGAATAGTGTTCTTGCTTTCCGCTAGAGGCTACCACTCGGTATCCGCGCTTTGCCAAAATGGCTACTGCCATTGATCCTACACCGCCCGAAGCCCCCGTCACCACCAGCTCTCCCATATCAGGATTCTGCCCTGACATTTCCATCTTGTGCAGTGCTAAGGCCGCAGTAAAAGCTGCCGTTCCCATGATCATCGCGTCTTTTAGCGATAAGCCTTCCGGTAATGGAACCACCCATCCTGCAGGAACACAGATATATTCTGCAAAGGCCCCTTTGGTGTTCATGCCCAAATCAAATGATGTGACAATTACTTCTTGACCTGGCTTAAATTCAGGCGAAGAACTCTTCTCAACAATTCCAGAAGCATCGACTCCTGGTGTATGCGGAAAACTCCTTGTAACACCTTTGTGTCCCGATGCTGAGAGGGCATCCTTGTAGTTTAGTCCAGCATAGGAGACTTTTATCAGCACTTCGCTTTCGGGAAGAAAACTAAAAGGAACTTCCTCTATTTTCCTTGAGAATCTTTCTCCCTCTTCCCTTACCACTAATGCTTTGTAGGTAGACATTGCTAATTATCGTTTAAGGTTGCCATGCATTTAAGCTCTATTCCAATCGGAGTTGGAAGACAATTGATTTCCACAGTTGTTCTGCACGGCTGATTGTCCTTGAAATACTCCGCGTAAATTCGATTGTATGTCTTAAAGTCGTCTTTCATATTGGTCAAGAAAACGGTAACGTCCACTAAATTATCCCAAGATGAGCCTGAAGCTTCTAAAATTAGTCGCACATTTTTGAATACAGAGTGGCATTGCGCTTCAATGTCGTAGCTGAGAATGTTCCCCGCGTCGTCAAGTTCAACCCCTGGAATTTTCTTTGTCCCTCTCTCACGGGGCCCTACACCGCTTAGAAATAAGAGATTCCCAACGTTTCTGGCATGCGGATAAAGTCCCACGGGTTCAGGAGCTTTTTCAGAATTGTATTTTTCGTTCATCAAATTCTTTTTTTCGAATCTACACAAAGGCTGAAAAATAAACCAACCAATCGACCCTTGAACTGTTAAGCACTTATGCGCCTCATCGAATTCACTGACAAGGGACTTTACTGTCCGCAAGGAGATTTCTTCATAGATCCTTGGAAACCCGTCGAAAAAGCGATTATCACCCACGCCCATGCCGATCATTCCCGATGGGGAATGAAAAGCTACTTGACCCACCACCAAAGCATCCCTGTGATGAGACACCGCTTGGGCGAAATTAATGTGACTGGCTTAGAATACGGCGAGGAGAGAAAACTCAACGGTGTGAGTGTGTCGCTCTTTCCTGCCGGACATATCCCTGGATCGGCACAAGTCCGAGTTGAATACAAAGGAGAGGTTTGGGTCATTACGGGAGACTACAAATTAATTGATGACGGAATCTCGACTCCATTTGAACCGGTAAAGTGCCATAGTCTGGTCACCGAGTCGACCTTTGGGCTGCCCGTTTATAAATGGAAACCACAGGAAGAGGTATTTCATGAGATGAATCAATGGTGGCGAGAAAACCGAGAACAGGGACTGGCATCCGTCATGCTGGGATACTCTCTCGGAAAAGCGCAACGGATTCTCTGTTCCATAGATCCTACCATAGGACCAATTCTACTTCACGGCGCTATTCACAATAGCAATCTGTCACTAGAGAAAGCTGGCCTCAAATTTCCCGAAACAGAGCTTATTACGAAAGATACACCTAAAGAAAAATACCGCGGAGCCTTGATTATAGCTCCGCCATCGGCTTTTGGATCTGCTTGGATGAAGAAACTAAAACCCTACAAAGTAGGCACGGCTTCGGGGTGGATGTCGCTTCGCGGAGCCCGACGTCGACGGAATGTAGACCGAGGTTTTGTCCTCTCCGATCACGCAGATTGGAATGAGCTCAATCAGGCTGTTGAAGCATCCGAAGCCGAGAAGGTTTACGTGACGCACGGTTACACCAATATATTTTCCAACTGGCTCAAATCTCAAGGGTTGGATGCCGAGCCTGTGACGACCGAATACGAAGGCGAACTCTCTGAAATCGGCGAAGGAACGAGCCAAGAAAAAGAAGCGGAATGAAGGATTTTGGAGAACTGATCCTTGCACTCGATGCGACCACCAAAACCAATGACAAATTGGATTCAATGGTAGCCTTTTTGAATGCCGCTACCGATGCTGACAAACTTTGGTTCGTTGCCCTCCTTAGCGGGAAAAGACCAAAAAGACCAGTCAAAACAAGTTTCCTGCGCGAGTGGGCTGCCGAAGTTTCGGGTATCCCGTTATGGCTGCTAGAAGAGTCCTATCACGTGGTGGGCGACTTGGCAGAGACCGTTGCACTCATCCTTCCCGCTGAAACCAAAACAAGCGATAAATCGCTGGACGATCGGATGCAAGATCTCCTCAATCTGAAATCATTAGAAGAAGAGGAAGTCAAAACTTACATTCTCTCTGCTTGGGCGGAAATGAATAAGACAGAGCGATTCGTGTTCAACAAACTCATCACAGGAGGTTTCCGAATCGGGGTATCGCAAAAGCTCATTGTTCGTGCCTTGGCGCGGCATCTAAGCGAAGAAGAAAACCTCATCGCCCACCGAATGATGGGTAACTGGACTCCACAGAATACCACTTTCGAAAAGTTGCTGGTGGAACCCGATGAAAACGAGAATCTCTCTCGCCCCTACCCCTTTTACCTAGCTTATCCGTTGGAGGAAGCACCCGAGAATTTGGGCAATGTTGATGATTGGCAAATCGAGTACAAATGGGATGGGATTCGCGGTCAAATCATTCTTCGAAATGGAGAGGTTTTCGTCTGGAGTCGAGGAGAAGAACTGGTCACCGAGCGGTTTCCCGAATTGGAGAAATTGAAAGACCTTCTTCCAGCTGACTGTGTAATCGATGGGGAGATAATGGGCTACAAAGACGGATTTCCGTTGACCTTCAATCACCTCCAAACACGTATCGGACGAAAGAAAGTCTCCAAGAAAATCATGGAAGATTCTCCCGTGGTGATGATCGCTTATGATGTTCTAGAAAAAGATGGGAAAGACCTAAGGGAATCTTCGATGGAAGAAAGGCGAACGATACTGGAAGAAATCGTCGAAAAAGCGGCGGCAGACACTTTATTAATCAGCGAGAAGCTCGAACCAAAATCTTGGGAAGTAGCCGCTAAAATTCGAGAAACGAGCAGGCAGGTATTGAGTGAAGGCCTAATGCTAAAGCGGAAGAACAGCACGTACAAAGTGGGCCGCAAGCGAGGCGATTGGTACAAATGGAAAGTAGACCCAATGAGTATCGACGCCGTAATGATTTACGCCATGCGCGGTCACGGAAGGCGCGCCAATCTTTACTCCGACTATACCTTTGCCGTTTGGAAAGATGAGGATCTCGTACCCTTTGCAAAGGCATATAGCGGCCTTACCGATAAGGAAATGCAGTCGGTGGATCAATTCGTCAAGAAGAACACTTTGGAGCGATTTGGGCCTGTTAGGAGCGTAAAGCCCGAGCTCGTTTTTGAAATAGGTTTTGAGGGAATCGCCCCCAGCACACGACACAAATCAGGAATTGCATTACGCTTTCCGCGAATCCTGAGAAGACGCCTCGACAAAAAACCAGAGGAGGCAAATACATTGGAAGATTTGAAAGCTATTCTGAAGTTTTACAACGCCTAACCTCTATTGCCAACGTAAAGCCCTAGAAGACCCGCGCCAAAAAACACGAAGGAAGTCCACAAGAAATACTCGGCTTGAGGATAACCGACAATGTGCAGGAAAACCCCTGCAATCAAAATGACTCTTCCAGCAAAGTAGGCATAGGCCGTTAAGCGCTTTTCTTCTGCGCTTCTGAGCCTGATAAAGGCGGCTATCAATAATAAGATCATTCCTATCAACAAGGCGGGCTCTCCGAATGGCCAGAACAAGTAATCCGATATGAACCAGTAGATAAATAAGATTAAGGCCGCCCCATATATCAAATAGACATTGAGGCCAGGGTTTGGGTTTTTTCTTAGGTCGAGTATTTCGTCTTCTTCGCTCATAAAAAAAGGTGCTCTTAAAGCACCTTTAAATATCATAATTATTTTCTGCGTTTCCTCATACCCTTGGCAATGAACTTTCTAGTTCAGGCAGTAAGGTCAGCGTAATTATTTCCCAGGAGAAAGATTTGCCTTCAAATACTCGCGGTTCATTCGTGCGATATTCTCTAAGCTTATTCCTTTCGGGCACTCCACTTCGCAGGCACCTGTTACAGAACAGTTACCAAATCCTTCTTTGTCCATTTGGGCCACCATGTGCTTTACGCGCTCGTTTGCCTCCACTTCTCCTTGAGGAAGCAATGTAAGCTGCGATACCTTGGCCGATACAAATAGCATAGCTGAGGCATTCTTACACGTCGCAACGCATGCTCCACAACCAATGCAGGTAGCGGCATCGAAAGCCATATCCGCATCTTCTTTTGGAACGGGAATAGCATTTGCGTCAAGGGTGTTTCCGCTGGTATTTACCGATACGTAACCACCTGCTTGAATCACGCGGTCGAAAGCCGAACGGTCTACCACCAAATCTTTGATTACAGGGAAGGCCTTTGCTCTCCATGGCTCAATGAAAACGGTCTCGCCTTCTTTGAACGAACGCATGTGCAATTGACACGTGGTAGTTCCTTGCATCGGCCCATGCGCCTGGCCATTGATGAACAGGCTGCATGAACCGCAAATACCTTCGCGGCAATCGTGGTCAAATGCAATCGGCACATCGCCTTTCTGGACTAACTCTTCGTTCAACACATCCAACATCTCTAAAAAGGACATATCCGGACTTACATCAGAAACTGGGTAAGTTTGCATGCTTCCTTTTGCTTCAGGCCCTTTTTGCCTCCAAACCTTAAGTGTTAAGTTCATGATCTTATCGTTTGACCTGATCGAACAGGTTATTTATAGCTTCTTGTTTTTACTTCAACGGCTTCAAATGCGAGTTGTTCTTTGTGCAAGACAGACTTTCCTGGGTCACCAGTAAATTCATATGCACTTACAAAGGAGAAATTCACATCATCTCGCAAAGCTTCACCTTCTGGTGTCTGGTGTTCTTCGCGGTAATGTCCTCCCGCTGATTCTTCTCTATCGAGCGCATCCAAACACATTAGCTCACCCAATTCAAGGAAATCAGCAACTCTTGCCGCCTTTTCTAGCTCCAAGTTCAGGTCGTTCATGTCACCGGGCACTCTCACATCACTCCAGAATTCATCGCGCAAAGCACGAATGTCTTTCATCGCTTTCTTGAGGTCTTCTCCGTTACGAGACATTCCACATTCGTTCCACATTATTTTTCCTAGGCGCCTGTGGAAATGGTCAACAGTTTTAGTTCCGTTGATGTTCAAAAGCTTTTCCAAGCTTGCCGTCACCTCTTTCTCTGCCTTTTCGAATTCAGGTGAATTCGTGTCAATTTCTCCAGTACGGATATCGTCTGCCAGGTAATCTCCAATAGTGTATGGCAAAACAAAATAGCCATCAGCTAGTCCCTGCATCAGTGCAGAAGCACCCAGGCGATTCGCTCCATGATCACTAAAATTAGCTTCCCCACATGCGTAACAACCAGGAATGGTTGTCATCAAATTGTAATCAACCCAAACACCTCCCATGGTGTAATGCACCGCAGGATAAATCTTCATTGGGGTTTCATAAGGATTGTCGTCGGTAATCTTCTGGTACATCTCGAAGAGGTTTCCATACTTCGATTCTACAACGCCTTTTCCCAGTTTAATAATTTCTTCTTTTGAGGCATTTTCTAAGCCATTCACTTTGGCTTCTGTTTTGCCGTAGCGTTCAAATGCAGCAGCAAAGTCAAGGAATACGGCCTCACCAGTTTGATTTACACCAAAACCTTCATCGCAACGTTCTTTCGCAGCTCTAGAAGCTACATCACGCGGCACCAAGTTTCCAAATGAAGGATATCTTCTTTCGAGGTAGTAATCGCGGTCTTCTTCAGCCAGCTGGACGGGCTTAATTTTTCCTTGGCGAATATCCTCGGCATCTTCTTTTTTCTTAGGAACCCAGATTCGTCCATCGTTTCTCAACGATTCTGACATCAGGGTCAATTTGGACTGATGCTCTCCCGAAACAGGGATGCACGTCGGGTGAATTTGCGTGTAAGATGGGTTTCCGAAGAAAGCTCCTTTCTTGTGCACTTTCCATGAAGCCGAAGCATTCGATCCCATGGCATTAGTAGAAAGGAAGAAAACATTTCCATAACCCCCTGAACAAATAACCACTGCGTGGGCACCGTGTCTTTCAACCTCTCCCGTCACTAAATTTCTTGCAATAATTCCACGTGCTTTTCCATCAACTTTCACGACATCCATCATCTCATGACGGTTGTACATCGTTACTTTTCCTTTGGAAATTTGGCGAGACATTGCCGAGTAGGCTCCAAGAAGAAGCTGCTGACCCGTCTGCCCTTTTGCGTAGAAAGTTCTAGAAACTTGAACCCCACCAAAAGAGCGGTTGTCCAAAAGACCACCATACTCACGTGCAAAAGGAACTCCTTGTGCAACGCATTGGTCAATAATGCTGGACGACACCTCAGCTAAACGATAGACATTGGCCTCTCGAGAACGGTAATCTCCACCCTTGATGGTATCGTAAAAAAGACGGTAAACACTGTCACCATCATTTTGGTAATTTTTTGCTGCATTGATTCCTCCTTGAGCAGCAATACTGTGGGCTCTTCTTGGAGAATCTTGGAAACAAAACGCTTTCACGTTGTATCCCATCTCGGCGAGAGATGCGGCAGCTGAGCCACCTGCCAACCCAGTTCCAACGACGATTACATCAATCATTCGTTTATTGGCAGGGTTGACCAACTTTATCTTGTTCTTGTGGTTCGTCCACTTCTTATCAATCGGCCCCTCAGGTATTTTTGCATCTAGCTTTGTCATGACGAAAAACTTAAAAAATTAGATAAACATAAATGGGGATGGCGGCGAAGGCCAATGGCACGAGAACCGCGAATCCGTATCCAAGCGTTCTTATGGCAGCTTCTACCTTTGGTGTTTTAAGGCCCATAGAGGTGAAAGAACTCTGGAAACCGTGCCATAGATGAAAACCTATAGCTGAGACTCCCAGCACATAAAGAAGAACGATCCACCATTCTTGAAAAGCGACCATCACTTCTTTGTGGAGATCTTTCATTACTGGACCGAGCACCTTTCCGCTTGTAGAAACAACTTCATAATCGGCATTTACTGTCGCTCCTAGTATTTCTTCTCCAGATTTAAGTAAAAGCGCCGACCCATCTTCACTGATCATGTATGGCATTTCTCCAAATTTGTAGTCATACCAAAAATCCTGCATGTGAAAAACGATAAAAGCAAGAATGATAGTTCCCAATACTCCCATGTTTCTAGAGCTCCACATTGAATTTGCAGAGGGCTTCTCCTTTACATACCCCTGAGGCCTCGCCTTCCTATTGTTAATGGTAAGCACCAATCCATCAATAGCATGGAAAATAATACTCACGTAAACGACGTAACTCAGGAGCTTCACCGCGGGATTTGTAGTCATGAATACGGCGTACTCATTAAACTGAAGTTTTGCCGCGTAGCCATCTATAAAGAGCTGGAAGTTTCCAGCCAAATGACCGATTAAGAACAAGCACAAAAAGAGACCCGTAAAGGCCATCCAATACTTTTTTGCTAGGCTAGATTTTATCAATGCAGAATTACTCATGGTAAAAGCAGTTATTCAGAAAATTAAACCACAAATGTAAGGCTCCAAAGGGAATAAAGTAAAACTTCGGTCTATCTAAACTCATTCTACGCGTATTCTTTCGGCACAAGCAATAAACATGGATTAAATCGTAAAGTTTACTTTTGAGAAAATCGAAAACCATCATGAGGTATCAGCCGCTCTCAGCAAAAACTTACATCAATCACCGAAGAAAGCTAACTGACCGAATGTCAGACAGGGAAATGGCAATTGTTAGCTCAAACGACATTCTCCCCACAAATTCTGATGGCAATATGCCTTTTCGGCAAAACAGCGATTTACTTTACCTATCGGGAGTTGATCAAGAAGAATCTATTCTAGTGATTTTTCCAAGCGCTCACACCAAGGCGCACCGAGAAATTCTATTTCTCAAGGAGACCAGTCCTGAAATTGCCATTTGGGAAGGAGAGAAATTAAGTAAAACACAAGCTCAAGACCTCACGGGAATAGAATCGATTATGTGGGTGGATAGCTTTGAAACGGTTCTGAAGACTATAATGTCTGAAGCCGAAACGGTTTTACTCCCATCGAATGAGCACACCCGCAGGTCGATTGAAACGGAGACACGAGAAGAAAGATTCTCTAAATGGATTCGGGAAGAATACTCATTGCATACATATGGCAGACTTTCACCACATATGCATAGAATTCGTTCCATTAAAAGTGTCGAAGAAATCGAGCAAATGCAGCGTGCTTGCAAAATCACGGAAGATGGATTTCGAAGAATACTCAAGTTCACAAAGCCAGGCGTCAAAGAATACGAAATTCAGGCCGAGTTTATGCACGAATTCCTTCGTCAACAATCGAGGGGTTTTGCTTACGAACCAATCATCGCTTCTGGTTTTAGTGCTTGTGTTTTGCATTACATAAGCAATGAAAATGAGTGCAAAGACGGAGAAGTGATACTGATGGACGTGGCTTGCGAATACGGCAATTATGCCAGCGACATGACTCGAGCAATTCCCGTGAACGGGAAATTCACTTCGAGACAAAAAGACGTTTACAACGCAGTGCTTCACGTCATGAAAGCGGCGAAAGAGCTTTTAAAACCAGGTGTATTCTTAGCTGATTACCACAAAAAAGTAGGTGACCTGATGGAGGAACAATTGATAAAACTGGGACTGCTTACTGAAGAAGAAGTTGAAAACCAAAATCCGTCAATGCCAGCATACAAGAAGTACTTTATGCATGGAACTTCACATTTTATAGGGTTGGATGTGCACGATGTAGGATTGTGGACAGAACCTCTCGAAGCCGGGATGGCGTTTACGGTAGAACCAGGAATTTATATCCGGGAAGAAAATTTGGGCATTCGTCTCGAAAATGACATCATCATTACCGAAGATGGATTCATTGACCTGATGAAAGATATTCCGATTGAGGTAGATGAAATTGAAGAGTTGATGAAAGCTTAGACTTCTTAGCCCAGTTGAAATTTCTCGGAATGGACTCTGTTGCCGTCTAAAATCAGCACAATATATTGGCCATTTTCAAATCCTGACAGTTTGAGACTTGTCTCCACTGAATCGATTACGCCACATTTTAGAGTCCTTCCGTGTAAATCGAAAATGTCATAAGTTGTCTGTGAAAACTCAGGTTGGAAAGCAATTTGCACTGTTGAATTTTCTTGATCTACTTCTAACTTTACTCTGGTCTGAAAATCTAGCATAATCCGAATACTTCTAATCGGTAAATCTTACGCAATAGATTCCAAATGAGTTACGAAAAAAAATTCTGTATGCAGTTTAATGCTGCAGAAATTTAACGGTCAGAAAAAATCCATCTTGACTCAATTTCCTTTGAAATTATTGAAACATGTGTGATAAGTAAAGAAGAAATCATAGGCTTTAAGTTTTTGTTCATCTTAAATTTATGTCAACTTTATGAATTCAATGAAGTCCAAAAAAGGAACGGACTATGTGAATCAATCATCGGAAAATAAATAGTGTCTGTCTATAAAATTTATTATTTGGCGTTCCGCTTGTTTTAAAAACAGTCATTGACAATCGTCAAGTCCTTGATTTCTAAAACTATTTGCGCCTTGCTAATGAGCTTTCTAGCTCAGACACTTGAGTAAATTGACAGCCGCTAAAACAGCAAGATCTTGGAAAGTAAGGGAGAGAAAATAAGAGCTTTAATAGTAGACGACGAATTTCATGCTAGAGAAAACCTCCGGTTTTTAATAGGGGAAAGCTCTCCTGAGATTGAAGTGGTAGGAACTGCAGATGGCGTTTCTGCTGCTGAAAAGATTTTTCACGAATTAAAACCCGACCTCGTATTTCTCGATATCAGAATGCCCTCTGGGGCAGAAGGATTCGATTTATTGGAGATCCTTGAAGGGGAGTCATTCCAGGTTGTGTTTGTCACAGCTTTTAAAGACTATGCCATTAGAGCCTTTGAACGCCGTGCTCTTCACTATGTCTTGAAACCTATTGACGAAACGGACCTAAGAGAATCTGTCCAAAGAATAATGGCGTCTCGTGCAAATTCAGAAAACCTGAACAGTCAAGAAAATCTAAAGAATCTAAAAGAAGAGATAGAGGAAAATAAAGAGCCGGAGCGTCTTACGATTCATCATGCAAAAGGCATTCGAATAATTGAGGTCGCCGATCTAGATTTTTTAGAAAGCAGCGGAAATTGCACCATCCTGCACTTTAAAAACGGACAACAGTATTTGGACACGCGAACACTGAAAGTATACGAGGCGTTGCTTCCGACCTTTTTCAATAGGGTTCACCGTTCGTTCATGATCAATCTAAAAGAGGCGCGTGAAATCCTGCATGGTGATGAGCAGGTGGTAATCCTAAAGTCAGGTAAAAGCATTCCTGTCTCTCGGGAGCGCAAGAAAGATTTAATTGAAGCCGTTAAAGGCTTGGGTTAAATCGATGAGAGCTACCATTGGCTCATTGAGAGTATCCCCCCATCCATTTTTAGCAATTCGCCAAAAAGCTATTTCATAACTTCAGACAAAAGCCAGCCTATGAAAGCTTTAATAGTAGATGACGAAAAATTCTGCCGCGACAATCTTAAAATTCTCCTTTCCGACTACTGTCCGGGGATCGCTGAAATTGAACTTGCTGCCAATGCCGAGGAGGCCCGTGAAAAACTATCAAATTTTAATCCTGACATCCTATTTTTGGATATCATGATGCCAAAAGAAAATGGTTTTGATCTGCTCGAAAGCATCTCCAGCAAACCTAAATCGATTGTGTTTACCACGGCTCACAATGAGTATGCCCTGCAGGCCATTAAGGCGGAAGCGCTCGACTATTTGGAGAAGCCAATCAATATCGACGATTTGCAAGACGCCGTCTCGAAAGCTTCAAAAAGGATCAGCGACATGTCTAACCCAAATGACATTGTAAGGCAAGTTCTGAAGGAAATCTCTAAAAAGTCAGACAACGAAAAAATTGCCATCCCAATGAGGGAAGGTTTCGAATTGATTGCCGTCAAAGACATTGTCCATTTGGAGGCAAGTGAGAGTTATACCCTCATCTATTTGTCAAGTGGAAAACGCATTGTTAGCAGCAAAAACATCAAGGTATACGAGGAGAAACTAGACGAAACCATTTTCTTTAGAACACATAAATCGCACATTATTAATGTGAAGCATCATTTGCTTCGCTTTAGTAGAGTAGACGGGAACTCTGCCGTGATGAGTAACGACAAATACGTGCCGATATCGCGCAGAAAACTTCAATCATTCTTAGAAGAAATAGTAGGTTCGTCTGAAGAATGATCAAACAAAGTTTATTTCTAATCTTTTTTTTCCTTTTTGGTTTTAACGTTGTAGCTCAGAAGTCAGCTTACATCGCTTATGGCCTGGAAGATGGGTTGCCTCAATCCCAAGTTAGAGCGATTGCTCAGGACTCTTCCGGTTATCTCTGGATCGGAACCATGGCGGGACTTAGCCGATTCGACGGGACTGAATTCAAGAATTTCAGCAAGAAGGATGGTCTTAATGACAATCAAATTAATTGCTTCTATCAAGGGTCTAAACTTTATGTTGGCACCACAGGGGCATTGTGTTTTGTGCAAGGTCAGGAGATTTCCAGCATCCTCTTTCCAGAAGAATTAGGAACCGCAAAAGTTATTGATTTTGCCGAAAGCAGAGATGGCAGCCTCTACATGGCAACTGCCGGTAACGGAGTTATAAAATGGGATGGCGCCGAGTTCAGCTCCATTTCTACCGATGATGGATTGCCCGATGACTATGTGAGAAGCGTCGCATTCGACAAGACCGATCAATTGTGGATCGGAACCCGCTCGGGAATGGCAATGCTAAAATCTTCTGAAGATACAATCACCCTTCCAGACTCGACACTTCTCAAACTCAGCGTTAGCCAGATTAAAATGGCTTCTGGTGGTAAAATGGTCATCACGACATTTGGTAATGGAATCTTCTTTATTGAAGGAGATTCCATTCAAAACTACACCTCAAATGATGGACTAAATTCAGATTTCATAAGGTGTTTCGAGGAATTGTCTTCGGGACAATATTGGTTCGCTTCGAAAGTTGGTTTAGCAAAGTTTGAAGATGGCGAAATTGACACTTATGATGAAACGAATGGGCTTTCATATGCTAATATTAAGTCGCTAGGTCAGGACCGAGACGGGAACTTGTGGATTGGAACAGATGGTCAAGGTTTACTTCGGAGTGCGGGAGAAGTGTTTCAAACTTATTCCGTTCAAAGTGGGCTCAATTCCGACTTAGTCATGAGCATAGCGGAAGGTGGCGACGGATCATTGCTTTTGGGAACTTACGATTCGGGTATTTCCGTTCTCCAAAACGATACCGCCATCAGCTACCCCTTCAATGGGCTCTTGCCTTCATTTACCGTTTGGTGTTTGAACAATGGTCCTGATGGTTTATTGGCGGGCACATCTTCGGGGCTGTTTTTGGAAAAAAATGGGCAAGTTCAAATCCTAGACAAGCAAAGTGGATTACCAGGAAATCGTATCACATCTATTTATCGCAAAAGTTCTGAAGAGCTTTTTGTAGGAACAGAAAATGGCCTTGCTTCCTTGAACTCAGATTTTGTCATTGAAGGAATTATTTCGAGTACCGAGGATAAAAATCTAGGGGGCGTCAGGGCGATAGCGGAATATGAGGGTGAAATAGTCTGTGGTACCGATATAGGCTTGGTCAGGATAAATGGCGAAATCGCTACAATTGTTCCTGGCAATATCCCGTCTGAAGCAACCGTATATTGCATTAGTGAAGATGGGCATAAAAATTTATGGGTCGGCACATCCGATGGGCTTTTTGTGCTATCCGAAAATGGCGATAGCCTACGCGAAGTCAAATTTGCAAGTGGCTTCGGAGCTAAAAATGTAAACTTTCTGGCCCCGCTAAATGAGAACAGAATGCTCATCGGGACGAACAATGGGATGTACTCGCTTAACCTTGAAAAATACCATCAGACTTCTTCCATCGAAACAAAGCATTACACTCGCTTTGAAGGGTTGTCAGGATCTGAGACAAATCAAAACGCTGTGTTTATCAAAGGGAAGTCCTTATGGTTCGGCACCACTCAAGGAGTAGTTCACTTCGACATAGAAAAAGAACCAAAGCAGTATGCCTCCCCTTCTGTTCAAATCTCCAATATTCAGTTGTTTCTCGAAGATGTGGAATGGAAAAATATAACGGATAGTTTTTCGACTGAACTGGGCCTACCCATTCGACCCGAACTCAAATACAGCCAGAATTATTTGACATTTAATTACAGCGGAATCTATTTTTCCAATCCAGAGAAGATTCGTTATCGGTATAAGGTTGAGGGAGTTGATGACAATTGGCTTGGCCCAACCCAAAGCCGATCGGCTACTTATGCTTATTTACCCCATGGAGACTTTACCTTCCGGGTTCAATCATTCCAAGTCGACAACCCTGAACTGATCGCGGAAGCTACATTTCCATTTTCAGTAAAGCCACCATTCTATCTCACTCCATGGTTTTTCTTACTTGTTGCTATTAGTTTGGCGGGAGTGGTATACCTCATTTACTCGTCCCGCCTGAACAAAGAGAAAGAAAAACGAGAGAAACTTCAATTGACATTGCAGGCAAAGCTGATGCAATTAGAATCACAATCCTTGAATTCGAGCATGAACAGGCATTTCATCTTCAATGCTCTCAACTCTATCCAGTATTACATCAATATGCAAGACCGGAAATCAGCCAATCGGTATCTCACTAGTTTTGCCAAGCTTATCAGAAAAAACTTGGATAGCAGCCAACAAATGGATACCAGTTTGGGAGAGGAGTTGGAGCGACTAAAACTCTATCTGTCTCTTGAACAAATGCGTTTTCAAGAGAAGTTTGAGTATGAAATAGAAATTGATCCAGAAATTGATGTCGATGCATTGACTCTTCCAGCAATGATGCTTCAACCCTTCCTGGAAAATAGCATCTGGCATGGAATTTTGCCAAGTGATAAGCACGGAAAAATACTTATCCGAATTGTTTTGGGTGATGGCAATTATGAAATCATAATTGATGATAATGGTGTAGGAATTGACACCAGTTTGAACAGCAAAACCAGCACGCACGACGCCCACGTATCGCAGGGAATGAATATTACTCTAAATCGAGTAAGGCTTTACCAAAACATGACTGGTTTGAGATATGAGGTAGATGGACCTTTCGAAAGAAAAACACAGACTGGCAGCACAAAAGGAACCAGAGTGATCATCCGAATACCTAAAAAATCGACCGTTCCTGAACTTAAGCGGAATCATCCTTGGAAAATCAGGGCTGATGAAGTACTTTAGTTTATCGATAATGCGAATAATTAGATACATATCCTTCTTTTTCTGCCTCACCTTGGTATTTAGTTGTACCAAACCAGAGGATGATTCGCCGAGCACCATTGTACCGTCTTCCATTACCGATGAGCCTTTTCGCGATTTTGATGTAAGAAACGAAGGTATATTTCCTTTGGAGGATGAAAACCCTGCACCTGTTTTCATCAATGATGATGGAGACGACGAGTCAGGACCATCGGGAACAGGAAGTCCTAAATAGATTAGATCTTACCGTTTATTGTTTGAGGTTCACTTTTTATGTGAGCCTTTTTTATTTTGATGTCAATTCCCACCAATTGAATTGAGATGTCAAATAAAGCCTCGAACCAAGTACACGAATTAATCCATTCCATGGCTCCTGCCGAAAAGCGCTATTTCAAGCTTTATGCAGAGCGTCATTCAGGAAGTTCGAAAAACAACTACCACATACTTTTTCAAGCAATTGAGAACCAAAGTGAATATGACGAGGAATCAATTCTGAATCAGTTCAAGGGTGACCCCTTCGTCAAACATTTCTCGATTGCGAAAAATCGTCTTTACCATCAGATTCTGCGTTCACTCGACGCCTTTCATGCCGAGAGCTCAGTAGAAGCAGAGCTCCAGCGCTACTTGCACTATGTCGAAATTCTATTCCAAAAGACCCTCTATAAGCAATGCTCCCGTGTTTTGTCTACAGCAGAAAAAATCGCAGAGAAACATGAAAAGCAGATTGTCCTGTTGCGGATTATCAAGTGGAAAAAGAAACTTATAGAAGTAAGGCATCACGAGGAAAAAGATCCCAAACTATATGAAGATCAAAATAAACTCCTTTCGGAATTGGCATTGGGAAATGAGCTTTGGAAAATAAAGGCAACTGTTTTTGAAGAATTATTCAGGGTGGGCCAAGCGAGGAGCCAAGAAATGGCGGATAAGAGCGTCTTAGACTTAGACTCTTTGTATAAGTTCAAGGGAAAGTCAGAAGTTTTTGAGACCAATCACCTCATCTATCATACGGAGAGTGCCATCTATTTTAGGACAGGACACTATGAAAAATGTAAAATAGCTCTTGCGCAAAATCTCGCCCTTATAGAGGAACACCTTCACTTAGCCGCCGAAGAGCCAATTCTTTATCATTCGGTGCTTACCAATCTTATCTACGTGTCAGCTAAACTGAATCAGTTCGATGATGTCAAACGGTTTCTCGATGAAAGTAGATCCCTACCTGAAAAACTGAAAATAAACCCAACCGAACATATCGAGTACCGCATCTTTTCGGACAGTTACGAATTGGAATTGGCCATATGCAACCTAACAGGGAACACGTCGCGAGGAAAGGAGCTGATAGAAGTTATTCCGCCAATGCTATTGAGGTGGCAACACAAACACGGCGATGTAAGGCGCGCTTCTTTTTTGCATGGTCTTTCAGTAATGTTTTTCACCTTAGGATCTTTGGGAGATTCGTTAAAATGGAACAACGAATTGCTCAACACCATCAGCATAAAAAAAGCGGAAGATTCATTTTGTTTCGGGCAAATCTTCCATGCAGTGTTGCACTTCGAACTTGGCAATACTGATCTGTTGTCGGGAATTATTAAAAGCTTGAACAGATATCTCGATACTCGAGAGCGCCGTTACAAATTCGAAGAACACTTTATCAAACTGGCTAAAAATCTTGAAAAGGTTCATTCTGATTCAGACGAAAGAAAATACTTTGAGACTTTCATCGACGCTGTTAGCCCCTTTGAAAATGAGGACTATGAAAAAATCGCATTTGAATACTTTGACTTCATCGCTTGGGCTCAAAGTCATCTTTCTGGAATCCCCTTTCAAAAAGCCGTTCGAGAAAGAGTTGAAATGAAGAATGTGTTATGAATCTTTGTTCAAAAATGCATCCCATCCTTGAGCAGTAAGCTCTACGGCTTGCCCATCTCTAGTAACAAGCAGTGGAGACCCACCTTCAGTAATATGACCAATAAAAGTGAAGTTGGGATTCCCCTTTAATTTGTCATAATCCCCTTGCTTTATGGTGAAGAGGAGCTCATAGTCTTCTCCCCCATTCAATGCGCAGGTTGTAGGGTCAAGATTAAAGTCTTCAGCAGCCGTCATCACGGTAGGATCAATTGGAATCTTTTCACCAAAAAGAGAACAACCAACATTGGAACTCTTGCATAGGTGGAGAATTTCTGAAGCTAGGCCATCTGAAATATCAATCATTGAAGTAGGCTGGACACCCATTTTTTCGAGAAGCTCTACCATGTCTTTTCTGGCTTCAGGCTTCAGTTGTCGCTCCAAGATGTAATCGTATCCTTCAAGATCAGGCTGAATATTTGGGTCAGATTTGAACACTGCTTTTTCTCTTTCCAAAATCTGCAGGCCCATGTAAGCAGCCCCCAAATCACCAGTAACTACTAGTAATTCTTTGTCTTTGGCGCCATCGCGGTACACTACATTTTCTTTTTTAGCTCGACCAATAGCCGTAATGCTAATCATCAAACCACCGTTTGAACTCACTGTATCTCCTCCTACCAAATCAACTCCATATGTGTTGCAAGCGAGCAAAACACCGGAGTAAAGCTCCTCAATCGCTTCCAGCGAAAAACGGTTACTCAAAGCCAAGCTGACCGTTATCTGCTCCACCTTTCCATTCATGGCATACACATCGGAAAAATTGACAACAGCCGCTTTGTAACCCAGGTGCTTCAGCGGAACATAACTCAGATCGAAATGAACTCCTTCTACCAGCATATCAGTGGTCACCAACTTCACATGGTCTCCTGCATCAATTACGGCAGCATCATCTCCGATGCCCTTGATAGTAGATGGTTGAGAGATTTCTACGTGTTTAGATAAGTGGTTGATTAAACCAAATTCTCCTAAGTCTGCCAGTTCCGTTCTTTCCATAATAATGCTATTTGAGGGCCGCAAAGATACAGGTTCAGAATGTTTTGAAAGAATTTGTCAATGACCACATCAATAAACTGGAGAGGATTCGTTTGTTTACACGGGACTTGTTCAGTATTTTTGCAGGACAATTGGTTATTTATAATAGTTCTAAATAACCTTCTGTTTTGTTCAACATTTGCAAGCAGAGACTGTTAGACACTTGAAATAAAGTATATGATCAAAGTACGAGAAAGTGCAAAAGCCGAGGTACAAAGACTATTGACCAAAAGCGGTGCGGGTGAACAAGCCTTCATCAGAGTTGGCGTAAAAGGCGGAGGCTGCAGCGGATTAATGTATGACCTTGATTTCGACACTGATAGACAAGAAGGAGATAAAGAGTTTGAAGACAACGGTATCAAAATAGTGGTGGACAAGAAAAGCTACCTCTATTTAATTGGAACTGAGTTGGACTACTCTGGAGGCTTAAATGGCAAAGGATTTTCTTTTGTCAATCCCAATGCAAATCGCACCTGCGGCTGCGGAGAGAGCTTTTCAATATAAGAAAAACACAATGGCAGTAGACGAAAATCAAATAATCGATGAGGTAACGAAAACCCCATACAAGTATGGGTTTACGACCAATATCGAATCAGATAAAGCACCCTTAGGAATCAACGAGGATATCATTCGATTGATCTCCAGCAAAAAGAAGGAGCCCCAATGGATGCTTGACTTCAGGCTTGAGTCTTACCGTAAATGGACGAAAATGACAGAGCCCGAATGGGCACATGTTCATTACAACAAGCCAAAATTTCAGGACATCCACTACTACGCAGCTCCGCAACCCAAGAAAAAGCTAAACAGCTTGGACGAGGTTGACCCTGAATTGCTGGATACCTTTAAAAAATTAGGCATCTCGATTGATGAGCAAAAGAAATTAACTGGTGTGGCCATAGACATCGTTATGGACAGCGTATCCGTGGCTACAACATTCAAAGAAAAACTCGGTGAGTTGGGAATCATTTTCTGTTCATTCAGTGAAGCGGTTCAAAATCACCCAGAACTAGTTAGGAAGTACGTTGGTTCGGTCGTGCCAAAATCTGACAACTTTTATGCAGCATTAAACAGCGCTGTATTCACTGACGGATCCTTCGCTTACATCCCACCTGGAGTGAGATGCCCGATGGAACTTTCGACCTACTTCCGAATCAACGAAGCCAACACTGGCCAGTTCGAGAGAACACTAGTTATTGCCGATAAGGGAAGTTACGTAAGCTACCTCGAAGGCTGCACCGCCCCTATGCGCGATGAGAATCAATTGCATGCTGCGGTCGTAGAACTAGTAGCGCTTGATGACGCGGAGATCAAATACTCCACCGTTCAAAACTGGTATCCAGGAGATGAAAACGGGAAAGGTGGTATTTTCAATTTCGTGACGAAAAGAGGGATTTGCGAAGCCAACGCCAAGATTTCTTGGACTCAGGTTGAAACGGGTTCTGCTGTTACTTGGAAGTACCCGTCTTGTATCCTCAAAGGAGACAATTCAGTCGGAGAGTTTTATTCCGTTGCGGTAACCAACAATTACCAGCAGGCTGATACGGGTACCAAGATGATCCACATTGGTAAAAACACCAAAAGCACGATCATCTCAAAAGGTATCTCTGCAGGAAAGTCTCAAAATTCCTACCGAGGATTAGTGAAGATCAATAAGAGTGCAGAGAATGCGAGGAACTTTTCGCAATGTGACTCTCTTTTGATGGGCGACCGTTGCGGTGCTCACACCTTCCCATACATCGAGACTTCAAACAGCTCGGCAAAAGTGGAGCACGAGGCCACGACTTCCAAAATTGGAGAAGACCAGATATTCTATTGCTTACAAAGAGGAATCAGCGAAGAGAAAGCCATCAGCCTAATTGTAAACGGATACGCTAAAGACGTTCTAAATAAACTACCAATGGAGTTTGCCGTGGAAGCCCAAAAATTACTCGCCATTTCCCTTGAGGGAAGCGTAGGTTAAACTCAGAAAAGACGACGAATGCTCAAAATTAAAGATATACACGCCTCAATTGAAGGCAAGGAAATACTCAAAGGCCTCACTCTTGAAGTTAAGCCGGGAGAAATTCACGCTATCATGGGGCCAAATGGCTCTGGTAAAAGCACCTTGGCATCTGTCCTTGCGGGAAATGACACTTTCGAAGTGACTTCAGGATCAGTTGATTTCCTTGGTAAAGACCTTTTGGAATTAGGCCCTGATGAACGCTCTCATGCTGGAGTGTTCTTGGCATTTCAATACCCAGTAGAGATCCCTGGTGTGAGTAACATCAACTTCTTGAAAGCTGCTATCAACGAAAAACGCGAAGCACTTGGAGAAGAGCCCATTACAGCGAAGGAGTTTCTAAAAAGAGTAAAGGAAAAAGCCTCTTTGGTAGAGCTGGACAACAAGCTCACCAACCGTTCAGTGAACGAAGGTTTTTCGGGTGGAGAGAAGAAAAGAAACGAGATATTTCAAATGGCTATGCTCGAGCCAAAACTGGCCATTCTCGATGAGACCGATAGTGGACTCGATATCGATGCCTTGAGAATCGTAGCGAACGGTGTAAACCAACTTCGTAAGGAAGACCGATCATTTATTATTGTAACACACTACCAGCGACTTTTAGACTACATCATTCCAGACTTCGTTCACGTGCTTTACAATGGAAAAATCGTGAAAACTGGAGGCAAAGAATTAGCTCTGGAACTCGAAGAGAAAGGATACGATTGGATTAAGAAAGAAGCTGACACAGTAACTGCTTAACTATGGATTTAGCAAAAGAGATGACAAAAGAACAAGCGGTCTTGGATTCCATGAGGAGTTCATACAAAAATGCTGTTCCCAATTCTTTCGACTCCTTAAGTAACACTAGTTTGCTCAAGCTTGAATCACTGGAGTTTCCAACCACGAAATTGGAATATTGGAAGTACACGAGAACAGGCCAAATAGCGAACAAGGAATGGAAGTTCGGAGGGTTGGAAAACATCGACCTTCCAGAAAACTTACCCGTATCAAAAAACCGACTGGTTTTTGTCAACGGTCATTTCGACGCCAAAAGATCATCACTTCCCACAGCAGAAGGCTTGACGATCTTGCCTTTCGCGAAGTCAGGCATTGCCTCGACCATCGCGCAGGGAGAAGAAGATATTTTCAGAGCTTGGAACACTGCCATGCCGCAGGATGGGTATCACATTCGCGTAGCGAAGAACAAAGCGATTCAGGATTCTTTGCAAATCGTTTTTCTTTATTCTGGCCAAAACACGATTTCTCAGCCACGTTCATTTGTGGAAGTGGCAGAAAATTCTGAACTAAAGATTTCAGAGTTTCACATTCACTCAGCGGGCAGTTTGGCTTTCGCTAATGTGCACTCTGAAGCAGTCGTGGGCGACAATGCTCATCTTAAGATCGACATTGTGCAACACGGTTCCGAAAAAGGATTTCATCTGCACGAAACTTTCGGTGAACAAGGAAAAAACTGCACCTACACGCAAAACACATTTACCTTGAGTGGAAATTGGACGAGGAATAACTCGACCATTCGACTAATTGATGAGCACAGTGAATGCAACTTGAACGGTTTCTATATCCCGAATTTGAAGGAGCATATAGATAATCATACAATCGTCGATCACGAGAAACCAAATTGCGTGTCGAACGAATTGTACCGCGGAGTGCTTCTAGACAAGTCGACAGGAGTATTCAACGGAAAGGTATTTGTAAGGCAAGACGCCCAGAAAACCAATGCATTCCAGAGCAACGGAAACATCATTGCATCAGATACGGCAACGATGAACTCGAAGCCAGAATTGGAAATTTACGCCGACGACGTGAAGTGCAGCCATGGCAGCACTACCGGACAACTCGACGACGAAGCGATGTTCTATTTAATGGCTCGTGGATTGTCCAAAGAAAATGCACGCAAACTCTTGATCAATGCATTCGCCGAAGATGTTTTGGAGAAGCTCGTGAATGAAGATCTGAGAGAAATCATAGAAGATATTATACACACAAAACTGGCTTAAATATGGCCGAAACAGCAATAAAAACGATAACACTACCCGATAATACCTCATTCATAGAGGCTTTCCCTATTCTCAAAAGAGAAGTAAACGGGCATAAGCTAGTCTATCTCGATAATGCGGCATCAGCTCAAAAGCCCAAACAGGTTTTGAAAGCCATTGAAAACTATTATTTCAATGAGCACAGCAATGTACACCGTGGTGTTCATTACCTCAGCCAATTGGCTACGGAGAGTTACGAAGGTGCCAGAGAGAGAATGCGCAGATTTATCAACGCTTCTTCCACGAAGGAAATCATCTTCACCAAAGGGTGCACGGATGGCATAAACTTGGTGGCATCAGCTTTCGCGAAAGCTCACCTCAAAGAGGGCGATGAAGTTCTCATTACCGAAATGGAGCACCATTCCAATATTGTCCCATGGCAAATGGCCTGCAGCGATAAAGGAGCAAAATTGGTCGTAGCCAACGTGAACGAGGACGGCTCGATTGATATGGACGACTTAAAGTCAAAACTATCTGATCGCACCAAATTGGTATCGGTTGTTCATATTTCAAATGCACTGGGGACTATCAACCCCGTAAAAGAAATAGTAGCCGAAGCGAAAAAATTCGGAGCCTACACGCTAGTAGATGGAGCGCAAGCTGCGCCACACGGTGGAATTGATGTTCAGGATATCGATTGTGATTTCTACGTTTTCTCCGGACACAAAATGTACGGTCCCACAGGTAGCGGTATCCTTTACGGAAAAGAGTCTGTGCTTGAGAATATGCCTCCTTACCAAGGTGGTGGAGAGATGATCAAGACGGTCACTTTCGAAAAGACGACTTACAACGAACTTCCTTTTAAATTTGAGGCAGGCACACCAGATATGGCTGCTGCCATTGGCCTAGCCGCGGCGGCAGATTTCATGGAAGACTTTGGAATTGACAATATCTCTGAAATCGAAAATGGATTAGTCGCTTACGCTACGGAAAGACTTTTGGAAATTGATGGCCTAAAAATCGTCGGTACTGCTGACCACAAAGCCAGCGTCGTATCTTTCGTCGTAGAGGGAACTCACCCTTCTGATATCGGAGCGATTATCGACAAGCTGGGAATAGCCATCAGAACGGGGCATCACTGCACCCAACCCTTGATGGATAAGTTCGGATTACCGGGAACGTGTCGCGCGTCCTTTGCCGCCTACAATACGCTTGAAGAGATTGATTTGCTAACCGAAAGCGTGAAACGCGCTGTAAATATGCTGAGGTAATGGCTGAGTCGATTCGAGAACGCGAAGAAGAAATCATTGAAGAGTTCGAATTTTTTCCTGACTGGATGGAAAAATACGAGCACCTCATCGAGCTGGGGAAAAGCTTGCCTATAATTGATGAGCAGTACAAAAAAGAAGAAAATCTGATCAAAGGATGCCAATCGAGAGTGTGGCTTCACGCTGATCGGGAAGAAAACAAAATCCTTTTCTCTGCCGATAGCGATGCCATCATTACCAAAGGAATAATTGCCTTGATGATTCGCGTGCTCAACGATCAGAAACCAGAAGACATAGTGAATGCACAGTTGAGTTTCATTGATCAAATCGGATTGAAAGAACACCTATCACCCACTCGATCAAACGGACTCGTTTCGATGGTTAAGCAAATGAAGTTTTACGCTTTGGCCCATCAGGCAAAACAATAATCGCAATGGATAAAAAGCAACAAGAGGATATCATCATCACGGCTATAAAAACGATTTATGACCCTGAAATACCCGTCGATATATACGAGCTCGGTCTTATTTATGATATCGATATTGACGTTGATTGCAATGTGAAAGTCAGCATGACGCTGACCTCTCCTTCATGCCCTGTTGCCGAATCATTGCCCGTAGAGGTAGAGGACAAAATCAAAGCCATCGAATTTGTGAATGACGCGAAGGTAGAAATCACTTTCGAGCCATCGTGGGACAAGGAGATGATGAGCGAAGAGGCGCAACTCGAACTAGGTTTCTTGTAATGAGCGATTTCGAAATCGAAAACAAAGTAGCCAAGAGTGGCTTGAATGTCATCGAGATGGATGAATTTGTTTCCGATGAAGCGCTGCTCCAAATAGATATCAAGGACCAACTCTGGGAAGGAATTGCACTAAAAGAGAAAGACTTTCGCGAATACCTTTCGACTCATGACTGGAGTCAGTATCAAGATAAGGCGGTGGCTGTTTTTTGTTCGGCAGATGCGATCATCCCAAATTGGGCTTTTATGCTTATCGCTTCAAGGCTTGAGTCGTTTGCTTCTGATATTTACTTCGACACTCCTGCCGAAGCAGAGAAAAGCCACATTGAAAAGGCTATCGATGCGCTAGATGCTTCAGAGTACGAGGATGCGAGAATCATCATCAAAGGGTGTGGCAAAAAATCTGTTCACTACAGCGCCTACGGTAAACTTACCGAAAAGCTAATGCCAGTAGCTAAGATGATTATGTTTGGTGAGCCTTGCAGCACGGTGCCTATCTATAAAAAGAAGAAAGCTTAATAAGCCCTCTCGTTTTTCCCTTCGTAGTAGTTTATGAATGCCCGATTGACCACCTTGTTTCCGCCTGGTGTGGGATAGTCTCCTGAGAAGTACCAGTCGCCGAGGTGATCGGGACAAGCCTTGTGCAATCCATCCAACGTTTGAAAAATGATCTCTACCTCGCACTCCACTTCTGGTGGCGTAAGCAGCACCGAAATTTCTGCTGAAACCTCCTCATAGGTGAAGGGTGTAAAGATCTCTTTCGCATAATTGCGAATTTCGGACTTGTCCAACTTCTCTTGGTTCTTACACTTCTTGTAAACGTCTGAAATAATTCTCTCCTGACCCGTTTTCTTCAGCAGGCTAATGCCCGCTTGAAACGCAACGAAATCTCCGAGCTTCGCCATGTCAATTCCGTAGCAATCGGGAAAACGAATTTGCGGAGCACTGGAAACTATGACGATTTTCTTCGGCTCTAGCCGGTTCAGAATTCGGATGATACTTTGACGCAAAGTCGTCCCTCGAACGATACTATCGTCGATAACCACGAGATTGTCCACGTTCGATCTTACTGCTCCGTAAGTGACGTCATAGATGTGCGCCACCATATCATCGCGCGATTCATCTTGGGTGATAAACGTTCTCAACTTGGCATCCTTCACCGCAATCTTCTCCATTCGCGGACGCAAAGCCAGAATCTTTTCCAGAGCATCCGCGACGGGTTTGTCTCCAAGATTCAAAATCATATCCTTCTTCTGGATATTCAAATGATCTTCCAATCCCTTCATCATGCCGTAAAATGCTACCTCGGCTGTGTTCGGAATAAAACTGAAAACAGAGTTCTCCATATCTCCGTCAATTTTTTCCAGAACGCGAGGAACCACCGATTTTCCGAGTGCAATCCGCTCGCGGTAAATATCTTGGTCGCTTCCTCTTGAAAAGTAAATTCGCTCAAAAGAACAAGCCTTACGCTCGCCGGGCGTTCGGATTTCGCTGAGAGTCATCGTACCATCATGGCGGATAATAGCGGCGTGTCCTGGGGGCAATTCATGAACATCTTCCACCTTCAAATTGAAAGCAGTTTGGATTACTGGTCTTTCTGAAGCAATTACAACTACCTCATCATCTTCATAATAAAATGCTGGACGAATTCCATTCGGGTCGCGAAGCACGAATGCATCGCCATGACCGAGAAGACCTGCCATGGTGTAACCTCCATCCCAATCTTCCGCAGAATTGCGAAGGATTTCAGGCAAATTGATGTGCTCAATTATTTTCTCTGTAATGTCTTTTTTGCTGTAGCCAAGCGCCTTCCAATTAGCCACAAGGCGATCGTTTTCCTCATCGAGGTAATGACCGATCTTTTCCAATATCGTTACTGTATCCGATTTTTCCTTCGGATGCTGACCGATGTCTACGAGTAGGTCGAAGAGCTCATCTACATTGGTCAAGTTGAAGTTACCCGCTACGACGAGGTTTCTGGTCTTCCAGTTGTTTTGACGTAAAAAAGGATGACAACTCTCGATGCTATTTTTCCCGAATGTTCCATACCTAACATGGCCTAGAAAGAGTTCACCAGTGAATCCTTCATTCATCTTGAGCCATTCCACGTCCGTCAGCTTATCCTCGTCTTTCTCGGCAAGCTCTTGAAAACGCTTATTGATGCGGTCGAAGCACTCCTGTATTGGACGCTGACTATTCGATCTTACTCGACTTATAAATCGAGAGCCCGGGGGCATATTGAGTTTGACATTGGCCACACCTGCTCCATCTTGCCCGCGATTGTGCTGTTTCTCCATAAGGAGATACAATTTGTTCAGGCCGTAAAAAGACGTCCCGTATTTTTCGCGGTAAAAAGAGAGTGGTTTCTTGAGCCGGAGAAGTGCTATTCCGCACTCGTGTTTGATAGGATCGCTCATGAATTTTTCAGAAAGCGCGAAGTTAATTGAATTAATCCAAAAGTAAATAAATCAAAAATATATCAGACTTGTAAAGAAACCAGGAATGACCGAACTCACAGCGTCAACCATTTAGAAGAATTGGCGTCTTAATTGTATATCTTTAAAATTCTTCTACCGCGAAAATGCTTCTACCACCAAAACAGATAACAACGCTGGTCTTATTGCTGATCCTTTTTCAGTCGGTAATTGCTGGTATAGACCCGCGTCTGGTAGAGAATAAAGGTCAATGGCATGAGGAGGTTCATTTCAAGGCTCTCATAGATGGAGGCTACTTCTTCATCGGCGAAAATGGAGTCACGGTTCAACAACTGGAGCAAGAATTTTTTGATCACTTTCACGACTGGATCCAAGGAAATTCTGACGAACCGATAGGAAATACCCACACATTAAAATTTGACTTTGTCGGAGGAAATTTCAATGATTTCCATGGAGAAGAAAATCTGGGCCGAACGGATAATTTCTTCATCGGAAACGCCCCATCTAAACATGCAAAAGGAGTTCAGTCATTTCAAAGGGCCTACTACAGCAATGTCTACCCAAATATTGATTTGAGGTTTGACATTAAAAGCGATCGACTTAAATACGAATTCTTGGTGGCTCCAAATACGGATCCTAGCCAGATTCAGGTGAGCATTAATAATGCTGAATCAATTGAGCTAAAAGATGGCCGCCTTATCTTTAAAACTAGCGTTGGTGAGATTTATGAGGAGCAGCCATTCGTTTATCAACTTGACGAAAACGGTCGTGTTGAACGGGTGGAATGCAATTATCTACTAGAAGGCAACTTGGTGTCCTATGCATTTCCTGAAGGGTATGACACCGATCGAGAATTAATCATCGATCCTGAGATTTCATTTTCAACTTATGTTGGCGCGTTTTCGGATAATTTCGGGTTTACAGCCAGTTACGATAGCGATGGAGATCTTTACGGAGGCGCTATCGTTTTCGGTGGTGGATACCCCATCGTGGGCGGCCCTTTCCAGATTAACTTTGCCGGAGGAGTAATCGATTGCGGAATCACCAAATTCAGTTCAGATGGGACGGAGTTGTTGTACAGCACATTCCTGGGCGGATCGGATAATGAAGCTCCTCATTCTTTGGTAGTAAACGAAAACAATGAACTTTTTATCTACGGAACGACAGGGTCATTTGACTTCCCAACCACTCTTGGTGCCGCACAAGAAAACTTTGCTGGAGGTCCTGCTCTTACAGGGTTAGGAGTCTCTTACCTTCAAGGCTCAGACATTTTCGTAGCAAAGATCAGTGCCGATGGCACTGACTTGATCGCCGCTACCTACATCGGAGGGACGGGGAACGATGGCCTCAACTTTTCACCAGCTCTGGAATTCAATTTCGGTGATCGATTTCGAGGAGAAATCATTGTAGGAGACCAAGGTGGGGTTTACGTGGCATCCGTCACGCAGTCAATAGACTTCCCCTTTACCAATGGTTTTTCAGGCGCATTCAATGGTGTGTCCAGCGGTACCATTTTCAACTTGAGTGGCGATTTAACTCAGCTTATTTGGTCCTCAGCTACAGGCGGTGATGTAGCCGAAGCCGCTTTTGGTGTTCAGATTGGCCCAGACGGAACAATTTACATTACTGGAGGTACAACGAGTGTTAACCTGATTTCTTCTACTACGGGCGCTGACCCAAGTTATTCGGGTATGGTCGACGGCTATATCATGAGGCTCAGTGCCAATGGATCAACAGTGTTAAATTCTACCTATGTAGGTACTTTCGGCTTTGATCAAACCTACTTTGTACAGCTCGATACTGATGGAGAAGTATACGTAATCGGACAATCTTTGGGAGATATGCAAGTGTCACCCGATGTCTATTCAAACCCTGGTGGGCGGCAATTTGTGCAGAAATATAGCGCTGATCTTACTACGCTGGAATGGAGCACCACGATAGGAAGCAACGACAATCAAATCAATTTTTCTCCTTCGGCTTTTTTGGTTACCAATTGCAGCGATATTTACGTCTCTGGGTGGGGCGGAAGCACCAATAACTTTGGGCAAGCAGGAGGCACAACTTTTGGCCTGCCGACGACCCCTGATGCATATCAATCATCTACCGATGGGAGCGATTTTTATCTAATGGTACTCAGTGAAGATGCGCAAGACCTTACCTATGCCACTTTCTTTGGTGGCAGCCAAAGTGCAGAACACGTAGATGGTGGGACGAGTCGCTTTGACAAAAACGGAACTGTTTATCAGGCTGTGTGCGCGGGCTGCGGAGGTCTAAGTGACTTTCCAAGTCAACCTGGCGTATGGTCGCAAGACAATCCATCTTCGAACTGTAACTTGGGCGTTTTTAAGTTTCGTCTTTCCTCAGTCTCAGCATTGGCTGACGTAGATTTCACCGCTATTCCCCTCTGTCAAAACGAGCCTGCAGTTTTCACCAATCTCAGTGAAGATGCAAATCTGTTCTTATGGGATTTTGGTGACAATAATACCAGCGATGAATTTGAACCTTCACATACTTACACTGAACCAGGAATTTATACGGTAACTCTTCTCGCAGAAGATAGTGAGGGATGCCTTGGCCCTGATTCAACATCTATTGAGGTGGTAGTTCTTCCAGCACCAGAGGTAGAATTCGACTTTGAAAACAACCCATTATGCACGGGAGAACAGTTGACCCTTGGGGCAACTGGAGCAGATAGCTATTTATGGATGCCTGCCGGCGTGTTTAATAATAACACCTTAGCAAATCCCATCTTTATTGGAGGGCAAACCACAACGATAAGCGTGACAGGAGCAACAACCTGTGGTAGCCAGACTTTAGAAATTACCATTGTAGTCGGTGCTATCGAAGTTCAGCTTGAAGAAGAGATCCTCCTCTGCCCTGGAGAATCAGCTCAACTAAACGCCTCTGGTGGCTCTGAGTATTCCTGGTCTCCCACTACGTTTCTAGATAACCCTACCGTATCCAATCCGACGGTAACTCCTGACACTGACATAACTTATGAGGTGACCGTAAGCACTGAACAAGGTTGTGAAGGAACGGCAAGCATTCAAGTGATATTATTGGAAGGACCTCCTGTGCTTTCAGGTGAGACGGACTATGCGACTTGCAACTCCATTGCTGTGGAGCTAGATGTCAGCGGTGGTGTTAACTACTCTTGGCTACCAGTAGAGGGTTTGAGTAATCCCTCCATTTCCAATCCAACTGCTAACCCTAGTTCTGAGACGGTTTATACGGTTACATCAACCAATCAGTGCGGAGCTGCCAGTCTGGATATTCTCGTAAGAACAGAGTCCATCGATATTTCTCTCACAACAGACTCAATCGGCTGTTTCCTGACACCTATCGGGGTCAGTGTAACCGGAGGGGCAACAACCTATAGGTGGCAACCAGAAAATCTCTTTGCCGATCCTCACGCCGAAAACACTTCTGTTGAAATTTTAGAAACAACAGAAATATCAGTGATCGGATTTAATGAAGATGGTTGTTTTGATATAGAGACTCGTCTGATAAGAATATACCCTAGACAACCGATTTACTTGGGTCTTGATGAAGTGATCCCATTTGGCGGGGAAGCCACTATTGAGGCTTTTAGCAATTACCTCATTACATGGGTTGACAGTCCATACTTAAGCTGTCTGGACTGCAACAACCCGATAGCGTCGCCACCCGAAACATCGACTTTTTACGCCACGATAGAAACAGCTGATGGATGCATAGAAACAGATTCCATTTTGGTAACGGTGACAGGAAACATTTACGTACCCAATGCCTTCACCCCTGATGGTGATGGTATCAATGATCTATTCAAAGCTCAAGGAATCGACATCATAGAGTTCAGGATGGAAATATTCGATAGATGGGGAGAGCTTGTTTATATCTCAAACTCAATGGAAGATGGCTGGAATGGGAGCTCTCCTGACAGCGACTATTACTCACCATCAGGCACCTACCCATACCGAATAGTCGCCAGAGAGCATACTGGTGAAGTTTTTGAATTGAAAGGAATGGTTACACTAATTCGTTAGGCAAATCGCGGATCAGTTTCCATTTTTTGGCTGCAGCTCCCGCAGGTTCTTAACTCCTCACTTCCATAGAATTCGCGAAACCTTGGTAAAAAGTCCGTCTCGATATTTTCAAGCTTGAAGTAAGTCTCGTGCAGTTTGTTGTTGCAATTGTCGCAAAACCAGAGGAGACCATCTTTGAAGTCAGTCCCTTTTCTTACCCTTTCAATTACCAGACCTACAGAGCCATCAGACCGCATAGGAGAGTGTGGAATTCGGGGAGGAAGAAGGTACATCTCACCTGATTTTATGGGAATGTCCACTGCTTTTCCATCTTGCTGAATCCTAACATTGATGTCCCCTTCCAGTTGATAGAACAGCTCCTCCGTTTCATTATAATGGTAATCTTTTCGGGCATTTGGCCCTCCAACAATCATAACGATGTAATCGGTTCCCTCTGGGTATAGGTTTTTATTGCCAACAGGTGGCTTGAGAATCTCTCGATTTTCGTCGATCCATTTCTGTAGGTTAAACGGCTTTGCAATGCTCATAAACTCATTCGTTAGTAACGCTTAAAGTTAGCGAAAATCAGTTCTTGATCAGAACGAATTCAGTGCGTCTGTTCTTGGCGTGCTCATCATTGGTGCAGTAAATACCGTCCTTGCATTCATTAACCAGCTGACTCTCCCCGCGGCCTTCATAGGAAAGTCGGTCAGCTTCTATCCCTCTTCTGATTAAATACCTCACAACTTCTCTGGCTCTCAAATTGGAAAGTTGCTCGTTGTAGGCTCTTGGACCTCTGTTGTCAGTGTGAGACAATACTTTGATCTTTTGATCGGGGTTCTGTCTCAAGAATCCACAAAGATTATCTAGAGATTCAGTTGATTCAGGACTAAAGGTATAACTGTCGAAACGGTAGTAGATGTTTGGAAGGGTAATGATCTTTTCTGCTTCTTCTACTTCCGTAAAGTCAAACTTCCACAAGCCTTTTGATTTCAGTATTCCTGTCTTCTCAAATCCGTGATAAATCGAAGTCAATTTTAACGCTTCCTTTATGTCAGCTCGAACATAATATATAGAGTCCAGAGCAACTTGACTAAAACTGAAAAGGCCATCTTCTGCAGCATATGATTCCGTCAGGAAATCATTTGATGAATCAAAAAGCTTTATCGCATCGCTAGTCATTAATTCAGCTGACACGCCCAGTAAATTCACGCGTGTTTCTGTATCCCCAATTTTCTCTGCAGCTTCATCTTGCTCCTCACTTTTGGCTTCTTCCGCTTCCATTTGCGGTTTGTTTTGAGCCAACTCAACCTCATCAATAGCTCGTTTTGTTGAAGGAGGCATTAATTCAAATACGAAGGCTGATGTGCCGTTAGGTCTCACCGTTTGAGTAGTGTCACCTGAGCCATCGATTATGATTAGTTTGTCACTCAAATCAAAACTGCTGTTTTTGAAAAAGAGCTCATAGGCATGTCCTGTCGAAAGGCTTCCCATATCGATAAGGCCATCCTCATCCACTTCACATATTCCAATTAAAGAATCACCAAGTGCCCATATCTCAGGATCATCACCTGAAGGGAGATTAGCACCAGGAACAGTAGCAAATACGACTGGGATTACTAAATCAGTGGACATCATCCAGTCAGCTTCAGGCCGGGCTCTGGTATATGCAAAACTGTTTCTGCCAGTGCTTCTCTGCAGGGTTGTAATGGGAGCTCCAGTTAGACCGAGAACATCGATTTCAACTTCTCCAGACGCACCCTTTGCTGTGAGGTTATAAGATTGGTCCCATGTCAACCCCTTAACTAAAAATTTACCCGTGCTGTCGGTATGAACCTCGTTTAGGGCAGTTCCAGAATTATCTTCCATCACTACCAATACATTGCTAAAATCCTCGATTTCATTTGACACGACAGCGCCAAAAAGATCGAATAGATGACTCTCATCGATATTCTCCTGTCTGTTTAGATCGAACTCATCTTGCTCTAAAAACTCAATACTAAAGACCGAGATGTCTGAAGTAAATTCCTCCACTTTCATCCCTTTGCTGTTATAAGCAACCAGTACATACGGTGCATCAAATACCGAATCCGCCTTGATCGTATATAGTTCTCTGGTTAGCAATCCTGAAACGATCATATTCTCATCACTGTTATTGACACCAACCATTTCGTTTCCGGGGCCGTCAAAAATTCGAAGTGTCTTTTTTGTTCCACTCCTATCCTCCAATGCGAAAGTAAGTGTGTCTAAAGCAGCTGATGCGGGCTGAAAATACATCTCATAAATGTCATCTCCGCCAAAGCCTGTTGTTCTATTGGACGAAAAATAACCTGTTTTTTTGTCTGCAAAATCTACTGCAAAATCATCGTAAGGAGAATTTATCGGAGCCCTTAAATTATAAAGACGGTCTTTAGAAGAAAGCATACTTACATAGTACAAATCGAGCCCCCCATAGCCTTGATCTCTTCTATCTGAAGAGAAGAATAATCGGTCATTGCAGATTTTGGGAAACAGCTCATTGCTGGGCGAGTTAATTGCAGGGCCCGCATTTTTAGGTAAAGTCCACTCACCGTCTTCCCAATCCGTATACCATAAATCCAACTGCCCATATCCACCTGGGCGGTCGCTTGCAAAGTACATCCTGTTTCCGCCGTCGGTAAAGGTGGGATGACCCGTGTTGTAGGTTCCGTTGTATTTAAATGATTTAAGATCTTCTTCAGCACCGCTTAGGTTTGAAAAGAAAATATTCATTTTCAAATCATAAAGTAGACCGTCGATTTCTCTGAGAGTAAGAGCGTAGGTATCTGTTTGGGGTCGTTCCTCAATCGGTCCGTCATGGTAATAATATTCTCTTCCTTTTAAAAGCATTTTGGCTCTGCCAAACTTTCCACTGTCATCTTTTGGACTGGTAAAAAGGAGGTGCAAACTTTGGTTTGTAAATGCGGAAGGGTAAAGCACCTGCACGGTCAAATGATCGGCTAGATACATTAATCCGTCTTCCGTAACGTAGGGGGCATACTCGTTATATACGGTATTCAGCCCCTGAATGTCAGTAACGGTGCTTCCCGACGGCATTGAATCCCATTGCAGCAAATTCCCCGTTTTGTTCAGCCATTTATATCCTCGAACCTTTGCTCCGCCTTCACCAAGCATTCTTAATAAGTTCACGTATGCTCGAGAAAAATCGTTGTTTGCAATCAAAACGTCTGCGTAAAGAATCATCTCTTTTTCGTTGACGGACCTCTCAATATCCATCAATTCGGCCACGTCCAAAGCGTCTTGATACCGCTGCAGCATATAGTATGACTCCATCAGTAACGCTCCCGCATTTCTATCTTCCAGATTGCCTTCAAAAGCTCGCTTGAGTGGCTTAATGGCATCTTGGTATCTTCCTTCGTTTACCAGCTTCTCTCCTTTCCTGGTTTGAGCCATCGCACTTGATACGATCATCATTAGCAGAAGTGGTAGAACTATCTTGAGGTATTTTGGAAAAAACTTATTCATAGTTTAAAAATCGGGGAGGGAAGTTTACAGTTTTTGTGTGCTGTAAAATTGAATTTCTATTCGCCTATTTTCTGCGTGCTCTTCATCAGTGCACTCGACATCGTCTTTACAGTGATTAACGAGTCGCGCTTCACCAAAGCCTTGTCCTGAAATTCGACGGGGCTCAATCCCGCTTTGTATCAAGTATTGCTGTACACTCTCAATTCTCTGTTGTGAAAGTTTTAAATTATAGGCCGCCTCTCCGTTTGAGTCAGTGTGTCCAGCAAGTTTTATAGCCACGTGAGGATTCTCTCTAAGTATTGAAATCAGTTTATTCAATACCAAGCCAGCGCGTTGGCTCAATTGAGATTCATTGTGTTCAAAGTAGATGGCAGGCAAGTTGAATTTTTCCTCCTCAGCCACTTTGACTTTTACATTCATTTCATTTGTAATGGTGATTATTTTATCAGAATCTTTAAGTCTTACATATACAAACTCGCCCCCTGCATTGGGCATAATGCTTTCAATAACCTCTCCGTCTTGGTTGAAAATTCTGATTTCAGAATCCATATCCACCACTACTGATTGAAATGAATAAGCTTCATCGGGCTTCACTTGATCAAATATAAATTCGCCTTTCTCATTGGTAAAAGCCCGCGCAATGGTAATCCCTTCTGAATCCTGCAAAAAGATTTCTATGCCTTTTTTAATTCCTTGATCAGAACTCGAAAGCAAACCTGCAATATCAACAGACAACATACTCTCGTCTTCGTTGACCACTCTGTCGAGAGAGTAATCTTCTGGGGCGAGCAACACAAATTGGGCTTGGCCTGATTCGTCTACTTCCAAGGACTCCATCAAACTAAAATTTTTGTCAAAAAGAAGAACCTTTTCGCCTCCATCCAGCTTTCCTTTATCAAAGGAAATGGTGTAATTCTCAAGTCCTTTGAGGCTCGCGAAAGTAAATCGACCGTCTTTATTCACATAGGTGTAGTCGAGAAGATTGCCCTCGCTATCTAGTAATTCCACTTTTTCACCCGCGACTATTTCATCGTTTTTCACTTCCCCATGCATCAGGTCAAACAATAGTCTAGATTTGAAGGGCTTCACCTTCACAATCAAATCAAGAGAATCAGGATATAGCCTATCCGTGTTTATAAAGGCCAACTCTCCATTTACCGTGTACGGATTAAAATCATCGCTTGCACTATTCAAGGGGCTTCCCGGGTTTGTCGTTTTTCCATCATGGTAGAGCAAAACGTCATATCCTCCTAATGATTTTTCGAGATCATTGGTGGCAAAGTACAGTGAGTCTCCCGCCCCTACTGGGTATACTTCATCAAATTCAGAATTGACCATCGCACCTAAGTTGATGGGCTCTCCCTCTTCTGCATTGATGTTCATCTTCCAAATGTCCATTCCTCCGTAGCCTCCTTCACGATCTGAAGAAAAAAGGAGCCATCCGTCTTTGGTAACGGTTGGGTGAGCGTAAGCACCGCCTTTATCAATCCATTCTAGTAGTTTGTGCTCTTTACCGTCCCAAGTATATATGGCAAAATCATCGTGAAAACCAGTTGAAGTAATGGGTGCTTGATAGTAGGCGCTGTAGTAGAGCAAAGTGTCCTCGGTAATCCATCCCGTAGAAAGTTGGAGCCTATACTTATGCTGCATGCGAGAGAATTCTTTGATTAACTCTGTCATATAAGTAGAATCGACTGCTGCCGATTCGAAAAAAACTTTTTCCTGTGTCATTTTTCTGGGAAAGAAGCTTGTTTGAACTTCCTCTTTTCGCAAAAGAATTGGGGCATCTAGGATGGCAAATAGCGTGTGCGAGATGGAATCATTTGCGCCAAAAGCCCTGATAGAATAGAGTTCATCTTTCTTTCTCATACCGAGAAATCCTTCCAACTCATGTCTCAATTCAGTTGCCTCTTCACCTTCCTGTCCTTGAAGTATTTCAAGTGCCTCTTCGTAGCGCCCGTTCCATTTCAGAACTTCTGCATAGCGAAAGTTTCCACAGGAATACTCTCCGTTTACGACCAAGTGACGATAGGCTGTCTTGTATTTCCCCTGACCTAGAAGTTCTGTCAACTTGTCACAATGGCTCGACTCATTTTGGCTATGAACGCCAAAAGAGAATAAAAACAATGCTATGGTCAAGGGGAGACGGTGCACGTTTGCTAGAAGTATCTTAGAGTAGAGGATTTAGTCTTGTATAAATTGAAATCATATCCGATGAAAAGCTCGTGTGTGCCACCTTGCTGAGATAGCAGTGCATTTGTAGTCAAGTCATATGAGTATCCAAAGTGGAAATTATCATTTAAATAGAAATGACCGCTGAAAACCATCCCAAATTGGTAGCGGTATGTAGCGGTAACCCACAAGTCATTGTTAAATCCCACGCTCATGTTGGCATCAAATTGCCACGTTCCATCAGTTTGTGCACGCACTAATGTGCTTGGTTTTAAATCTACTTTCTCAGAAATCGGGAAGATATATCCCCCAACCAAATTGACACTTGGTTCCAACCTAGCATCGATCATATCGCTAGCACTTAAATCAACGCCGTTCAGATTCATAATGCTCAAGCCTCCATATCCTCGGCTTGAAAGGTACATCACCCCAAAATCGAAAACTGGTCTCCACTGGCTTGCTTCTGAAACAAAAGCTACAGGATCTGATCCGTCTGGAAAATCAAGCTCGTTCCAATTGTATCTATGATTCAAGGCACCACCGCTCAGTGCAAAAGAAATTCGATTGCTCCCCTCTAATTGAAGCTTATACGATACCGATCCATGCATAGATGTATGCTCTCTAGCTCCTATTTGATCGTTTTGAAACCAAAACCCTACTGCGAGCTTTTTATTCAGAATAGGGGAATGCGCCGAGAAGTAGGCCGTTTTGGGAGCTCCGTCGAAGCCCACCCATTGGGCCCTATAGCTCAAAGCGGTTGCCACAGAATTGCGCTCGCCTGCATAAGCTGGATTAACAGCATACAGATTGAAAATGTACTGCGAATACAGAGAATGTTGCTGGCCAAAAGATTCGGCAACAGCCGAGAACAAGAGAAGCAGTATGACTAAGAACTTTCTCATCTGATCAATTCTATATATCCTTTGAATGTTATTCCGCCTGCTTCTACAACGTAGAAATAGGTTCCTGATAAGAGTTCAGTTCCAGACTCAGACTCGCCATTCCAGACAACGTCATCGTTGTTATAATTCCTTGCAGAAAAGACTTGCTGGCCCCAGCGGTTAAAAATCTCCACCTTGTTTTGCTTAAATTCCTCCAAGTCAATATTCTCCATAGTCCATGTGTCGCTTTTTCCGTCACCATCAGGTGTAAAGGCGTTGAATATTCTTAGGACGCAATTTGAAGCGGGACCAGGCAGAACCTCAAACTCAACCGTTTCTTGGCAAAATCCCGAAAACACAGTAACAGAGTACAATCCTGGCAATAGCCTGTCAAGACTATCTATCTCAACAATACCGTTGCTCCAAATTATCTCATAGGGCGGAGTGCATCCCGTAAGCTCACTTATGTATGCACTCCCATCCGAAGAGGTTGGGCATGATGAGGGAGTTGTTGCTACTGCAATACTTAAGAAACCTTCGGTAAGTGGCTGATGAAAACCCTGAGTAAGGGTAAATCCATTGTTGCCAATGGTTGAGATGACGGATTCTCCAACAGTTTGCTCCAAAATAATATTACCCCCAAGTGAAAATGAACCTCCTGAAGAGCCGATCACCTGGCGGTCAATTACGACTTGTGCCGAGCTTGACAAAGCCAGCAGAAGCATAAAGACGATAAGCAATATTTCGCGTTTCCTCAAGTTCAATTTAGTTGGTCGTATACTCAATTACAGCTCCATAAACTCTCTGATCCACATCCTCTAAAGCAACATTATCATCACCCTCAAGAGTGGTAAAGCGGACATATAGTCTATAAGAATAAGCAGCATTGTCTACTACATTTTGATTGGTAATGTTGAGGTCGAGCTCTACATCTCCTAGAAGGCCACCAGCCAAAACAGTTATCAAGACTTCGTTTCCCACACTAAAATTGGTCATGTCTTTTCGGTAAAGAGAAAACCGCATGCCCAAAAAAGCACTGTTTCTGTAATAAACCTTTAGCTTGTTAATAGTAGAACCGTGAGGTAAATGCAATGGGGCCATTATTTCAATGATTCCTTCATTTCTCAACATGGCAAAAGGTGCATCGTCATCAAAAAACTTCAGACCATTATTAGAGGACAAATCAGCTCCAAAAAGTATCGGGTCAGCTAGTTCTCTAAAATCTAGTGGATCAATGCTATAATATTCCGTTGTGCTTACTGGACTAATAGAGGACGGTGTTGCGGGCTGCCACTCCGATTCTGAAGCACTATAAACGAGAACTTGGTCATTGGTTGGAGTCACATCACTAACATCAATTCCCTGAATTCCTTTTACAGTGGCTTCTCCGATTGCGTCTAGGTTGATATCCCCGTATATTTCTACTTCTGTTGCCTCGTCTGATCCATCGCCTATAAAAATCAGACCTTCTGAAAGGTCTGATTGGTCAAACCGATCTAAATCCACTAGAGCCGCTGGACTCACATCTGTCAAAGACAAAAAATTGCCAACCAGTTGAATGTTCTGTAGTTCGTTTTCAGCGTCTGCATCAGCATCGTCGCCTAATCCAGGCAAGGCACTTAAGTCGACTGTCGTACCATCGCCCGTTAAGGTCAAAGTGGAACCATTGAGACTAAGATCTTGAATTTCGTTCAGGGGGTCGGCATCGGCGTCATCGCCTAATCCAGGCAAAGCACTTAAGTCAACTGTCGTACCATCGCCCGTTAAGGTCAAAGTGGAAACATTGAGACTAAGATCTTGAATTTCGTTCAGGGGGTCGGCATCGGCGTCATCGCCTAATCCAGGCAAAGCACTTAAGTCAACTGTCGTACCATCGCCCGTTAAGGTCAAAGTAGAAACATTGAGACTAAGATCTTGAATTTCGTTCAGGGGGTCGGCATCGGCGTCATCGCCTAATCCAGGCAAAGCACTTAAGTCAACTGTCGTACCATCGCCCGTTAAGGTTAAAGTGGAAGCATTGAGACTAAGATCTTGAATTTCGTTCAGGGGGTCGGCGTCTTCATCTTGGTACAATGAACTGAGGTCTACCGTTTGGATTAGATCTCCTTCCATAATGAGCAAATTCGCTCCTTCAAGGACAACTTCCTCAATAAGTTCATTTGTTGAATCTCCATCACCGTCAGCACTATTACTTCCAGATGATTTCGCATAAAAGGCGTACGGCACCGTGCTGAAAGGGGTTTCTTGAAGGATATTCAATCCATTTCCAATATCAACAGAAAGCCTTAACCAGACATTTCCTGACTCCCAAGGAATCGCATTAAAACTACTAATCAATGGATTTCCCTGACCGAGACTCAAATTAATAAGTCCTGCCTTTCCTGTTTGAATGGATGGGAATTCTTCTTGGTACAGAACATCTCCATCGGGACCGTCAAGAAATTCAATGGAAACATAAGCTCCTTGATCTGAAATGGGGAGAAAGGTCCCAGCATCTCGAACAATGGCTTGATAATTTATTGCCTCAGGGACAGTTTGTCCATGAATATCGGTTGCAGCAAAGCACAACAACCATATGGCTGACAGAAAGGCAAATTGAGAACTCCTTCTGTCTTTTAGTTTTAAGGGGAAAAACTTTGACATATCTAATTATCTCTAAGTATTCTGGTCCAACCATCATTTCCAAGAGAGAGCATAACTGCTGTTTCCGCGCTAAACTCATCTAAAACAAGATTAGGCGTGAAAAAATCGACCAGAAAAATTCCCGTATCGATAGTGACATCGCCAAAGGCAGCAAAGGCTCCGGTCTTCCTGATGATATAGACCCGTCCTTTGCATACGTTAGCTGGCGGTAAAAAGATTCCGAAATCCATACTTCCTCCAAGAACAAAATTGATCACTATCATGTGGTCATCAATACTTGCATTGTAACTATCCGTTACTCCTGTTTCCAATAAAGTCACGTCGTACCCCACAGAACCTCCAAATTGGACAGTACTGTGCGGAGAAGTTGTGCCAATCCCTAAGCGCTCATTCTCAGCGTGCAAAAGGGGTTCATCGCCCGAAATAACGCTGAGTGCAACTTCCGAGCTAGTGCTTTCTACTATATCAAGACGAGCCGATGGTGAATTGGTCCCCACCCCAATTCTCTGGCCTTCGTTGTACACCGTGTTTTCTTCTTCGTCAACTCTCCAATCACCATCATCTCTTAGTGATGCAAGATTTATCGAATGCTCTATTCCTGCTTCACTCAAAGTGAGAATCGTGTCATTTATCAAGGTAAAGGCCTCATCATCGATCAATTCGTTTGTAGGATCAGCATCTTCGTCCTCCACCAGCACATCTAAATTAACGCTGTAGGAAATACCTGCTTCTGAGATAACTAGGTTAGTGCCGATCAATTGAAGTCCTTGATCAGGATCTATTAACTCATTGGTTGGATCCGAATCAGCGTCAGAAATATTCAACTCGGTAAGAGAAATAACTATTTCACTTCCATCAGCCTGTGATAGAACAATGGAGCTGTTTTCACTATCATAAATAGCTGAAGTGATTAATTCATTTGAAGGATCCGCGTCCGCATCGTCCACGTCTAGGCCTAGCAGCGAGACGTTCACAAGATTTCCCGACTCATCGATCAAAATGGATTGGGTCTCTTGATCAAACTCGGCAGAGTTAATGAGCTCGTTGGTTGGGTCATTGTCCAAAGACTCTTCTGCATTGCCTGCAAAAAGGGCAAAGGGCACAGAGAGAAATTGGGCTGATCCTAAGCTTTCAAGGCCCGAGCCAGTGTCGACTTCAATTTCGTACCAAACATTTCCCAAAGACCAAGGTATAGCGGCAAAAGTGCCATCCGTTGCATCGCCTCCTCCAATGACCAAATTGATCAAACCGAAGTCATTTGTTTGAATACCTGAATGAGATTCAGAATATACGACTGTACCCGAAGGCCCTCCACCTCGAATGGTAATGATGATAAAAACCATTTCGTTTTTCAGTGCCTCCCCAGAATCGCTATCCCTAAGAGCCGCTTGATAATTAATCCCTTCAGGCGTCTGGGCACTCGCAATCAAGCAGGAGAAAAAGAAGAGGAAAAGAAAGAAAAATTTCGTGTAAAGGAGCTTCATTATTGGAGCAATACAAAAGATGGATACCAGTTGTAAAATACTTCAATTCAATGGTTGGATAACAAGGGGTTCCCGTATAAATGCTAACAGTGCGAAGTGAGTTATGGAACGGGATAGTTAATGGTCGGATTCTTTTCTCCCCAGAACCTCTCGAAACGTTTGACATTCAATTCAGCTGAAAGCTCCTCTCCACGATAGATCGAATTGACAAAATGCTCTGAAAGAAAAGGTGCTAGCATCACTCCTTTTGTCCCCAAACCATTGAATAGGTATAGATTGTCTTTTTTGGGGTGTTTCCCTATAAGTGGTTTTCTATCCTGCACGGTAGGCCTGATACCAGCCTTGTGGTCAACTATTTCGTAGCTGGTCTTAAAGTAATTTTCAAATTTTTCGATTAACTCCTTTTTTCCTGCTTCTGTAGGTTCGTTGGTTTTATCTTTCCAACTAAAGGTGGCGCCGACTCTGTACAGGTCATTGCCCAGAGGCAACACAAAAAAGCCCGCATTAAATGTTCGATCGAGCGAAAGATCTGGACATTTGAGCGTCAGAACTTCGCCTTTGGTTAAGCCAAATGGCAGATAAGACCACCAATCGCTTTGTGCAGATCGATTTCCCCGGCAATCGATCACTTTCGAAATAACTCCCTCTTGACCATAAGCCTCTTCCAATTCCTTAACCTCGGGGTTTAAGCTAAGATTCGCCTCGCGAAAGCAGTCTTTATCTGAAAAATAACGTCTTGCGGCTGTCAAAAAAACGGGGATATCCAAATACCCCGCGTGTCTAACTTCTCCTTCTCCGAACTCGGGTTCTTTGCCTAGCATGGACTGCAATTGCCCAGTCGGATTAAATAGGTACGGGCGAAAGCCTGGGAGATCATTCTTCTCAAACCACTTGTCCCGTTCTTGTTTTGAGCCGTGAATTCTCCAGATCGACCGAGGCTTATAAAATTCTGCTCCGAGAAGAGTTTCCATTCGCTGATAAAAGACTTCCAATTCAGCGATGAATTCGTCGGCCATCCAACTTTTGTTGATTCTTCTAAACACAATTGGATTCCAGAGCCCAGCGGCTACCATAGAACTTGACGATCGGTAATCATCATCAAAAACAACGAAATCAATTCCTCTTTCGAGTAATCTGAGCGCGAGAACCGTTCCCGCTATACCTTGACCTAAAATTGCTATCACGGCACAAAGCTAGTCTATACCGTTACAATCGCTATCAAGATTCCTGGAACCAACGCCAAAAGGAAAATGATAAAATAAACGATGAGTATTGAGATAGCCTTTGTAATGGACGGTAAAACCTTCTGAGAATAAACCACTTTTAGAGACCATATAAAGTAAACCAATAGAACTAGTGCAATTATGGCAGAAGTCTCTGATTCAATCCAAAAGCTGATAAAGAGGTAGGTGCTTAAAAGGGCAAAAACAAAGGTGTGAAGATGCAAGGCATGAACAAGGTGTTGGACGTAAAAAGAATTCCGTCTAAAATGAAAGGCCCAGAGGACCAGAGCGAAAATCGGAAGTAAAAAAAACAGGGAGATAGATGCTACACGAAACGATGAACGATAGAAAGAATCAGGATCATTATTGGCTTTCTGCGCATGTTCCTGAACATAATCCCAGAATCCCCCTTCTTCAAATTCTTCATCCCCGATACTAATAAAGTTTCCCTCCTCCTGCTTCTCTTCGATCTGTAAAGAATCAACCAGCATTTGCAAATCAGTAAGTAGCAATGTATCGCTATCAGTAGACAAGAGACTGTCTAAAATCAACGCTTTTTGATCTTCCAGATTATTGTTTGAAAACCCTACGTTCTCCGATTCTTGTTTTACCGATAAAGACAGAAGGAAGAAATAGATAAAACTGGTAAACAGGTACATTCTCAACGGGGCAATGTAAGATTTCCGCTTCCCTTCATTGAACTGTTTTGTGAGCCTTCCCGGCCTCACCATCAACAACAAAATACTTTTGAAAAACTTAGAATCAACCGTGAAATAGTCCTGTAAAAAGTCTCCAATAAAATCCTTCAGGGGTACCCTAGCACCTTTTGTGCGCTGTCCGCATTGCGAGCAGAATTGATCTGTAGCCTTAAGCTCAGTGCCACAGTTCAAGCATTGCGGTAAGTATTTTTTTATTTCGCCCATTTAATCAAGGCTGAATTTAAGAAACGTAGCCGTGAATTAAACGGTAGCTAGAACTTCTTTGACAATTTCTGGGAGGTAATTGAACTCTTTTTCTTTACTCACAAAGCGCTTAGCGCCTATTTTATTCGCTTCTTCAATGGTCCAGTCGTTATCATTATTACTCAAGAATATTACTGGAACGTCATAATCGAAACTTTGCATGAGTTGAATAAGGTCAAACCCACTGATGGATGGCATCGTAATATCTACGATTACCAAATCGTATTGGAGGGAACCTAAAAGCTTCATAGCCTCAGCCGAACTGGGAGCAATATCAACCTCATAACCACTCTCAGTGAGCAACTTACGAGTAATCTTTAGCGTGATTATCTCATCATCGACAAGAAGGATTCTCTCTTTTCTATTTGAGGGCACTAACTTCAAGGTTTAGTCTGAATATGAAAAAATTTCTACGCTATTTCTAGCTGACGTTTAGCATCTTGCAAAGCTTCCTCTGAATGCTTGGTGATTTGGTCTAGCTCCAAAAGTACTCCTTCCAGCTCTTCGGCCTTCAGCTTATTTTCGACTTTACGTAGCAATATTACCAATTCTTTTAGACCTAACGGCACTGCGGAAGAGCGCATTCGGTGAATTACGAAACGCACTTTACTCCAATTAATTTCATCGCGAGCGTCTTTCAGCTCGCTCAGATCTATTGATGTACGTTCGGTGTATAACTTGAGAATGTCATTTACAAATGCTTCATCATTTCCCGAAAGCTGCTTTAAACCATTTACATTAATTGTGCTCATATCAAGTCTCGTTTATAGGATAACTGTGTCATTCATACGGTTTAGTACCTTAAACAGTTTCATCACGAAGAAGTTATTTGAACAGCCTAAAAATATCCATCCCGTTGGCATAAATGAGAAGAGTGAGAAGCAATGCGATTCCAACTAACTGAGCATATTCCATGACTTTTTGATTGGGTGTACGACCAGAAACCATTTCGTACAAGAGAAACATGACGTGTCCTCCATCCAATGCGGGGATTGGAAGAATGTTCATTACTGCCAATATAATGGATAAGAAAGCAGTCATATTCCAGAATCGTTGCCAATCCCAAGTAGGGCCGAATAACTTACCTATTGTAATAAATCCACCAACTTGCTTGACACCCTCGCCGCTGAAAAGAAGTTTAAGAGATTGAACATAATCGGTAAGTCGCGACCAACCGTAAGCCACACCAGCAGGAAAACTCTCCAAGAAGCCATACTTCACCCTCTCAATATCAAGGGTCATTTTAGGGTTGAATCCAAGAAGACCATCCGCACTAACCAAAGCATCCAATGAGATAAGCTCCCCATTGCGACTTAACTTAATGCTGACCGAATCCTCTTTGTAATTCGCCAAAATATACCTCATCTCTGGAAAAAACGATGCATCATTTCCGTCAACTTCAAGAATTTGATCACCTGGCAATAGACCCGCTTTCTCCGCATTTGATCCTGGGCCAGTGATATCAACCACAGACGGATACCTCACTGAAAAGAGCGTTTGTCTGCCCGACTTCAACATGGCTTGCTCTATATCATCAGGCAAGGTGATTTCCTTTCTAGATCCATTTCGCTCGATGCTTATCGTTCGCTCACCTCCAAAAAGGACAGACGCATTTACATCATTTAAAGTTTGGATATCAGCTCCTTCTACACCAAGTATCTTATCGCCATGCTCAAAACCATTATCGAGCATTAAGCTATCAGCGTATACTCCATAAGAAAGATTCTCGACTGGAATGTATTCTTTACCCCAAGCGAATAGCATCATCGCGTAGATGAAGAATGCCAAAAAGACATTTACCGTTACCCCACCTACCATGATGATAAGGCGCTGCCACGCTGGCTTCGATCTAAACTCCCAAGGTTTTGGAGGTTGAGCCATCTGCTCACGATCCATCGACTCGTCGATCATTCCCGATATTTTCACATAGCCACCGAGCGGCAGCCATCCGACACCGTATTCGGTGTCTCCGACTTTTTTCTTAAAAAGAGAAAAATAAGGATCGAAGAACAAGTAAAACTTCTCTACTCTAGTTTTAAAAAGCTTCGCAGGTATGAAATGCCCCAACTCATGCAGGACAATCAATATGGACAGGCTTAGTAAAAACTGACTTACTTTAATGAGTATCTCCATTATCTATTAGGCAACTTTAGTCTTAATAAACTCTTTTGCTCTTGCTCTTGTTTCGGCATCACAGTCAAAATAATCTTCTAGCGTTGGGTTCTTGATCACTGAAACAGTATTCAAGCAGCTCGCCACTAAGTCTGACATTTCTAAAAAGCCGATTTCTTCTTTTAAAAATGCCTCCACCGCAATTTCATTCGCAGCGTTCAAAATGCAAGGAGCATTTCCTCCCATTTTCATGCTTTCAAACGCCAATGACAAATTCTTAAATGTTTCCATATCTGGCTTCTCAAAAGTCAGAGACGGATAATCGGCAAAATTGAAACGAGGAAAATTAGACTTCAATCGGTCAGGAAAGCTCAGAGCAAATTGGATGGGCAGTTTCATGTCTGGATATCCCATCTGCGCTTTTATGCTGCCATCTTCAAATTGAGCCATGCTGTGAATAACTGATTGTGGATGAACCACTACATCAATTTCTTCGGGCTTCAAGCCAAAAAGCCATTTGGCCTCAATAACTTCCAATCCCTTATTCATCAAGCTGGCCGAGTCAATGGTGACTTTGGCTCCCATGTCCCAATTGGGATGCTTGAGTGCTTGTTGGGGTGTTACCTTCGCCAGGTCTGCGGTGGTTTTCCCTCGGAAAGGACCTCCCGAAGCGGTGAGGATTACGCGCTCTAACTTGTTATGAAATTCACCTACGATGCACTGAAATATGGCCGAGTGCTCAGAATCTACTGGGTAGATATTCACTCCCTTTTTCCGCGCGGCGGCTGTCACCAATTCACCTGCGACTACTAGTGTTTCTTTGTTTGCCAGGGCAATGTGCTTTCCCGCCTCAATTGCTTTTAAAGTGGGTTGCAAGCCTGAAAAACCAACCAAAGCCGTAAGAACGATATCGATCTCCTCCATTTGAACTACATCGGCAATAGCCTCGGCACCGCAATAAACTTTGATGCCTTTGTCAAAAAGCAAATTCTTTAACCACTCATACCGCGATTTATCATTGATCACCACGGCGTTGGGTAGAAACTTCAGGGCCTGCTCGGCCAAAAGATCCGCATTTCTATTTGCGGTAAGCACCTCTACCACAAACTCATCGGGATGTGCTTCGATAACTTCTAGGGCCTGCGTTCCTATAGAACCTGTGGAACCGAGAATGGCAATGTGCTTCGCTGTTTTGTCTTGCATGAAGGGGCAAAGATAACATATAGTCCACCACAGAAGAGGCTATTTAGTGTCTGTATATAAAGTCCGCTATGATCGTTCCTCTTGTTTTAAAAACAGTCCTTTCGACGGAACTCAGGACATCGCATTGACATCAGTCAGATCCTTAAATTTTAAAACTACGTGCGCCTTGCTATCGAACTTTCTAGCTCAGACACTTGACTCTGTTGACAGATATTATTTGGCGGAGCGCAATTTAACCTCATCCAATATTCTGCTATCAGCATCTTCAATTCCACCGAGCGCAACAAAATTACCCCCGCCCTTATCGGCAAGTTCTTTCATTTCTTTGCTTGTGTATTTACCGCACTTTATCCCTACGACTGATGTCACCACACCTTTCCTTTTGTACTTCGCCGACAGCTTCTGCGCCTTATAAGCACCTTCATTAAAAGCGCCGTCGGTTGCCAAGATGATCTGATTGTTGCCGTCTTCTATATAAAAATCCATTGCCGCTTGACCAGCTCGATTAATGGCTTTTGTTCCTTCTGTTTTTCCTCCGGCAGCCAATCCCTTGATCGCAGACTTGCAGGCTTCTTTGTCAAGGTTCCCTTCCGTCTTTAAAATAACGCCGGCATCAGTGGCGTAAGAAATCAGCGTGAAGCGATCTACATCTCTGAGGTCGTCGATCAAATTGATCATGGCTACCTTTAGCAAGTCCAGCTTGCCGTTGTGTTTCATCGAGGTGGAAACGTCGACTAAAAAAACCAAGTTGTTTGGTTTGAATTTCGAAAGAGGCAATGCAAGATCTTCTTCCTTAGCAACACTTTGGAGTAGTGAAGATGGCGCAGTCACTTCAGGGGTGACAGGCTCTTGAGGTGCAATAGGGATGATCTCAGGTTCAGGAATTTTGGGACTCGGATTGACTTCTGCGATTTGCTCCACATCCAAAAAAGCCACGAGATGGTCATTTGTTGCATTGACAAAAATGGAAGTATCCAAGCCGTCAAGTGCAAAGTAATATCTCCCAACAGGGAGGTTTAGGTCGAGCTCGCCATTGGAATCCGTGTAATGCTTCCCAACCGTTTCTCCGTCTTTATAAATCTGAACTTCCGCTTTGGCCAATGGAATATTTCGCATCGTTCTGGCCGTGACGCTAAACGGTCTGAGAGAACCCGCAGGATCATCCGAAAAATCGGGACAAGGCATAAACCGATCTGCCGCATAGGTAGACTCGCCTTTCAATGTGATCTGCTGCGGTACCGACCATGCACTCGTGAAAACATCAAACTTTTCTTTAAATGAGCCTTCTTTGGAAGGATTGTAGCGTAGACGAACGAATTCTGTCTCACCAGGTTCAATGGTTTTTGAACTAAAAGTAACATCCACGTTTTTCGGTACCTCGACTCGAAAAATAATGACTTGCTTATTGGACTTATTTTGAATTCCAAAATCCGCGAAATTCTCGTCCGCTCTGGTCAACGTTCCAAAATCCATTTGGGAGGTAACCAGGCTAACTTGGGCGACAGCCGAAAGGAGAAAAAATGAAAATAGTAGCGTTAGGATTTTTTCCATCGAAGGAGGAGGTCTGCGTTGTCTCGGTTATCACTGAGGCGCGCCACTTTGTTTTGCCCGCCCAATTTACCCTTAGACTTCATGAACTCATTAAACGCATCCTTCTGTAAAGATGTTATTTTCAGTGGTTGCAATATTTTCCCCTTGATCAGATCCGCATAGTAAATATTCTTTTTCTGCATGGCTAGATCGAGCTCTGCCGAAAAGACCTCCATGTCTTCGGGCTCTTTGGCAAAAGACACCAGCCATTCGTGATGCGGTAGTCCTCCTGTAAGATTTAGCTTGGGCGCCACGTGAAACTCGATGACCTCGGCGGGATATTTGGACACCACTTCGTTTAGAGCTCCTTCTACCTCTTCGGCAATGACGTGCTCACCAAAAGCAGACGTGAAGTGCTTAATTCTACCCGTCACCAATATTTTATATGGATCGAGTGAGGTAAACTTCACTGTGTCGCCAATGCTGTAAGCCCAAAGACCCGCGTCGGTAGAAAGAACCAAAGCATAGTTTTTTCCAATCTCGACTTCTGCCAAACTCAACCTAGTCGGCTTTTCATCAAAATAAGTCTCGACGGGGATAAACTCAAAAAAGATCCCCCCTTCAATATTGAGCAAAAGCGACTTGTCATCTTGTTCGTTCTGAAAAGCGATGAAGCCTTCGCTGGCTGGATAGGTTTCGATGCTGTCAACTCTCCCTCCGATTAGCTTCTCAAATCGAGGTCGGTAAGGCTCAAAATTTACGCCGCCGTAGACAAAAAGCTTGAAGGTGGGAAACAGCTCTTGAACAGTTGCTTTACCGCTGACTTCTAGGAGTTTTTCAAAATAATGTTGAACCCAGCTCGGTATGCCCGAGATCAGACTCATAGGTTGGTTGCGCGTCTCCTCAACTACCGCCGCTACCTTTGTTTCCCAGTCCTCAATTGAATTGGTTTCTAAAGAGGGAAGTCGATTCTTTTGCAAATATGCTGGGACGTGATGAGCCACTATTCCCGAAAGCCTTCCTGTGGGAATTCCATTCGTGTCTCCCAATTCGGGGCTTCCTTGAAGGAAAATCATCTTGTCGTTTACAAATTGGGCCTTTCCCGTTTTTGCGATATACAGTAGCAGCGCATTCTTCGTGGCATCCGTATGGTGGGGCATCGACTCTTTAGTGATCGGGATGTATTTGGCTCCGCTGGTGGTGCCTGAGGTTTTCGAAAAGTAGATGGGTCGCCCTGGCCACAAAACATCTGCTTCTCCAGCCACAATTCTATCGATATAGGTCTTGAGACCCTCATATTCGCGCAGAGGAACGCGCTCCTTAAATTCTGAATAGTTCTTAATCTCGGAAAACGAATGGTCCTTTCCGAAGGCCGTATTCTGGGCTTTGGAAACCAAAGAGGACATCGTTTCCTCTTGGCGCTTCAATGCCTCTCGACTCCATTTCTCCACTTTTTTGGCTGCTAAGGCAGCTATCGGTTTACTCAACCATTCTTTCAGTCTCATAATTAAGAAGAAAATGCGATGTAGTCCCTAGGATTAAGCGGAGTTCCATTGTACCAGAGTTCAAAATGCAGATGAGGGCCATCGGTCAGTTCTCCCGAATTTCCGATAATAGCGATCGAATCTCCAGCCTCTATTCTATCACCGACTTTTTTCAACAAGACGGAGTTGTGTTTGTAAACCGATACCAAGTTATTGGCGTGCTGGATTTGAATGACATTTCCACCATCTGAAGTAAATGAAGACATGACTACCGTTCCATCGAGAATGGCTTTCACCGTTTCTCCTTCTTTGGCGGCCACATCGATACCATAATGCCCAACTTTCAGATCAAAATCTGATGTGATTGTCCCGATGACTGGCGGAAAGAGCAGTGTTCCTGGTAGCCCGAGTGACTCAGAAACTGATTGAGATTCGGAACTCAAGGCGTACCTCTCTTCTGATTCTATTTCCTGACGCAAAAGAGAATCTTGAGGCGAGGCGGAAAAATCCAAGTCGTCATACTCCTCTGAACCTCCTCCGAGAGCCATTTTAGAAGTATCTGTTTCCACTTCGCCGTTCAGTATCCTTTGAATATTCTCAAAATAAGAAATGTAGACAGCCTGAGCCTGCTCAAGAGAATCGACCTTCACAGTAGCATTCAATGCACGTATTCGGGTTTGGGAGTCACTATAGCCAGGTATGTATTCCTTCAAGGGTGTTAAGACTACTATTGATAATACTATAACAGCTATAGAGATGAATAAAAATGCAACGCCCGCAATCACATTTAAAGGTGTAAGAAAGGCCGAAAAACTTTCGTCAAAGGTGGCGTCGTTCATGACCACCAGTCTATACTTACTTTTCAGCTTTCTTATGAGCTGCTTTCGCCGCTCTTTCTTTGTTTGCTTCTTCTCCATCCGGTAGGGACAAATATCATAAATCCTTTTTCAAACTCTCATTCAAAAAAATGCAATAATTTTGCAGTATTCGTGTTTAACGAGTATTCCGAAAAGGCAGCCTGTGAATTCCATTCGACCATACAAAATTCTTACCCTGATATTTCTCACCTCCATCTTTGCGTTGGCGGGGTGTTCAAAGAAAAAATCGGGCTTTACAAATCGACTGTACCACAATACAACGTCTCATTACAATTGGTATTTCAACGCGTCGGAAATTCTCCGATTAACGAAAGAACAGGTGTGGGCCAGCAAGGATGAAGACTTTTTAGAGCTTTTACCCATATATGTAATGCCAAGTGAAGAGGAGCAGAAAAATCTCTATCCTCAAATGGATGAAATCATTGACAAGTGCAGCACGGTGATTGACCGCCACAGCATGGACATTAGTAAAAAGGAGCACAACAATTGGATTGATGACTGCTACTTGATGATTGGTGTAGCAAATTTCTACAAAGGTCAATACGCGAAGGCCGAGGAGATGACTTCTTATGTAGCCAAGAAATATAAAGGACAGGGATCTCGCTTTGATGCAGCCATTTGGTTGGCGCGCACTTACATTGAGCAAGAGCGCTTTGGAAAAGCCGCCACTGTGCTTAGTATCATAGAAGATGACAATTCAAAAGAAAAGCCAAAGGATTTTGTGTGGCAACTTGAAACCGTAAAAGCTCAAATGATGTTGAGACAAGATCGGTATAAAGATGCCATCCCCTACTTGGAGGATGCATCAAATCTTTGTGATGACAAGCAAATGAAAGCCCGCCTGACCTACATTCTAGCTCAGGTTTACAATATGGAAGGGCGCAATGCGAACGCAATCGACGCGTATATCAGAGTAGTTGATATGAAACCCGACTATGAGATGGAATTTTACGCCAAAATCTCCCAAGCTCTTGCTTTTGATAGAAAACTCGATTCTAAAAAGATTAAGGACATGCTTGTCAAAATGGCAAACGATGAGAAGAACGAAGAATATTTTGATCAGATCTATTATGCCCTCGCTGACATTGAAATAGAAGAGCAAAACATTCCACAAGGGATTGAATATTTGGAAACTTCTATCCGAAAAAGCATCAGTAACCCTATTCAAAAAGGGAAAAGTTACTTGCGGTTGGCCGAAATAAATTTTGCGGATAGAAATTATGTGCTGGCCAAGAATTATTACGACAGCACGGCCACCATCCTTCCCGAAGACTTTCCAAATTACAAGTCAATTGTTGCCAAGGCCAATTCATTGAACGATCTGGTAAATAACATTGAGGTTGTCGAAACCAACGATAGCTTGATTGCTTTGGCTTCGCTTGATGAAAAAGATCGGGATAAGAAAATCTTGAAGATCATGGCCCAACTCGAGGCCGAGGCTGATCAAAAGCGCCAAGACGAACTTGATGCGCTGGAGAGACTTCAAAACAGACCTAACTTTTCCGCAGGAGGTAGCTCTAGTTCAGGGAGGAAGTGGTACTTCTACAATACCAATGCACTCAGCTCGGGATTTACAGAATATAAAAGTCGCTGGAATGATAGGCCCAATGAGGACAATTGGCGACGATCGATGAAAACCGATGTCAATATGGCGAGGCGCACTCAAGCAACAGATATCGATAGCACAATAGCAGATATCGGAACGGAAGAAGAACAAAAGACTCTGGAAGACTATTTGGTAGAACTTCCGCTCGGAGAGGAGGCGATGGCAGCTGCGCATAACGAGATTATTGCCTCTTTGTACGAAATAGGAACAATCTATAAGGAACGACTACAGGATGATGACAATGCTATAGAGTCCTTCTTGCGGATAACGAACGAATACGATACAAGTGTCACTTCGCTGCCGGCGCACTACCAACTATACCGCATTTATGTTGAAAAGGAAGAGTCAGGTGGATTTGTCGGAACGGGGTATAGAGACAACTCCGAATACTACAAGAATGTGATTTTGGCAGATTATCCCGACAGTGAATTCGCTAAGCTTATTACAGATCCTGATTATATTACAGAGAAGAATCGAAACGTCGAGGAAGAGAGAAAAGCCTATGAAGCGACTTATAAAAACTACAGCAGACGGCAGTACAATGACGTGATGCTCACTTGCAATACGGTGATTCGAGATGAGCCAAACAACAATTACCTTTCGAAATACTATTTAATTAAAGCCCTCACAATAGGCGCTCAGAAACAGCCAGAGGCTTATGAAAATCTTTTGCGTGAAATCATCTCTAAATTTAGAGGAACTGAAGAAGCCGATAAGGCTGCGGAACTTCTAGGGCAACTAAACGAGCTCAAGGCTAAAATAGCGAGAGACGAGAAGAGGGACAACCCCGATTCAAATTTAGCTGACGATGATAATGCCCCCGCTGCTCCAGTAAATACAGCGATGTACATTGCCAAAGACGACTCAGAGCATTTTTTCGCTCTAATTTTCCCAAAAGCTGAAGCTAGCTCCACTGACTTGAAGGAATCTATCGCTGACTTTAACACCGCATCCTTCAGAAATGATAATTTGAGAATCACCAACAGCTTCATCGATCGAGATCACCAAATCATTATTGTGAGAAGTTTTAAAGATAAGGCAGAGGCCATGAACTACTTCAATACCTTTGCAGTGAACAAAACTGCACTCGAAGAGATCAACCAGAAGGGTTACCAAACTTTCGTTATCACAACAAAAAACTTCACGACACTTTTTCGCAATAAAAATGCAGACGTATACCAGGCCTTCTTCGAGGAAAATTACCTCTAGATAGGACACAACAAAGACATCATGTTTAAGAGTTCAAACCCCAAAGAAATGTCCAAGATGAGCGAATCTCAAACACCTGAAAAGTTAAATAGAATTGTATCAGGAACGAACATAGAAGGCGAAATCAAAACGGATAGTAATATTCGCATTGACGGAACGGTAAAGGGAACGATCACTGCAAAAGGCCGCTTGGTGGTTGGTGCATCAGGCTCTATTGATGGAAAAGTGGTTTGTGAAAATGCGGACATTGAAGGAAAAATAACAGGTCAAATTTCCGTGAATGGCCTTCTAAGTCTCAAATCTACAGCTCGACTAGAATGTGACATCACTACGAAAAAGTTGGCCATCGAACCTGGAGCCGTTTTCACAGGAAACTGCACAATGGGAGGCGGAGTAATCAAAGAATTAAAAAACACGCCAAGTGAGTCTCAGTCCCGACAAGAAGAAACCAAGCAAGGAAGAGGTTAAACGACCAGTCAACGACTTCTACAAATATTCGGGTATGGCCATTCAAATGGGAATAACCATAGCGGCCGCAGTCTATGGAGGTATCGCTCTTGATAAACAACTTGAACTCGAGACACCTTGGTTCACCTTGCTTCTCTCTTTGATTGGAGTAGCCGCAGCTATCTACATTGTAATAAAAACTACTACCAAATGAAAGCGGCACAGACCAACAAGTCATTCCTTCGAGACTTAGTCATTATAACCACATTAGTTTGCTTGGGTGCATGGCTATCAGCCAGCCAACTTTTAGGGCAAAGTGTTCCTTTTTCGTTTTGGCTTTCGATGGCCCTGCTCACCACCGCCTCATTTTTTATCCACCGCTTTTTGGTCAAGGCCAACAATAAGAGGCCTCAGATATTTGTAGCCAGTTTTATGGGTTCGCTTACTGCGAAATTATTCCTCTCGGCAATCATCCTAGTTATGGTTGGAGTTTTGGACAAAGACAACTTGAAGTTCACTGCCATTGGTTACATCATAGGTTACATGCTTTTCCTCGTGGCAGAAATCAAAAATCTTCTCCCTATAATCCGATCCTCATAACACTGATTAACAGGGGTATTGAGGGGTCTTTTAACAGGTGTTAAAAAAACCATCTCATTTATTTCATTCTACGTATTTAATCAATAGCTTTGCATTCGATTTTTGAACGCCTTATTGCGCCGAAAACACCCGATAATGCTGATGAACACAGCCATCCAAAAAGCTCTTACTAAGAGCATTCTATTTCTGACTCTTTTTGCTGGTTTAGCGTTTAACGTTTCTGCTCAGCATGATCACGATGATCACGAAAGTGATACTCACGTGGAAGAAGCCCACTCTGAAGAGAGTTCTTTTGACGCTGGAGAGATGATTCTGCATCACATTTCTGACGCGCATGAAATCCATATCATCGGTGATTTAGCCCTTTACCTGCCAGTTATCCTTTACACCGACAATGGTCTAGATGTATTCTCGAGCTCACATTTTTACCACGATGAGCGCCACGGCGAATACACTGATGCTAGCGGTGAAGCGGTTGACTATCACTACTACACTTACGGAGATTATGTAATGTTTCACGAGCACATTTACTACTCTAATGGTTCTGCTCCCCTTGAAATAGATGCAAAAACAGGAGAAGCAACAAATGCTGCTGTATTTGACATCTCCATAACTAAGACCGTTACTGGTGTTCTCCTAACGTGTTTCCTTTTGCTTCTGATCTTCGGTTCTGTTGCTAGATCTTACAAAAAAAGGGTAGGTCAAGCTCCCAAAGGATTACAGTCATTTCTCGAGCCACTCATTCTTTTCATTCGCGATGAGGTAGCTATTCCTTCTATCGGAAGCAGAGCAAAGGCAGAGAAGTTCATGCCGTTTTTGTTAACGACATTCTTCTTTATATGGATTGCCAATATGTTGGGGCTCATCCCATTCATCGGCGGCTTCAATATTACGGGAACGCTTTCGGTAACATTGGTTCTGGCAACCATAGTTTTTATACTGATTACTGTAAACGGAAACAAGCATTACTGGAGCCACATTTTATGGCCTGCAGGTGTTCCACTTCCTATTAAATTCATTCTAGTTCCAATTGAGATTGCCAGCATTTTCATTAAGCCATTGGTATTGATGGTTCGACTTACGGCCAACATCACTGCTGGTCACATTATCATTTTAGCATTCGTTTCTCTCGTTTTAATATTCGGAGAGCAAAGTGCCGCTGCCGGATACGGAGTTGGTTTCGGAAGTGTATTGTTTATGATTTTCATGTTCTTCATTGAGTTATTGGTAGCATTCCTGCAGGCTTACGTGTTTACACTATTAGCGGCCTTATATTTAGGAGAAGCCACCCAAGAAGGACATCATTAATTAGCCATTTATTAACCCACATAAAAACAAACGCTAAATGGAATTATTAGCTATTATTTTGCAAGCAGCGGCAGATGCCGGATTCGCAGGAATCGGAGCAGGACTCGCAGCTATTGGAGCAGGTATGGGAATCGGTAAAATCGGTGCCTCAGCCCTTGAATCAATGGCTCGTCAGCCAGAAGCTACGGGAGACATCCGAGCAAACATGATCGTTGCAGCAGCACTCGTTGAAGGTGTTGCACTTTTCGCAGTGATCGTTTGTCTTTTGGTTGTTCTCTAAAACAAACAAGATGAAGATGGCCCTGACGGTTGGTCAGGGCCCTTCATTAACCTTTTAAAGAGCAAATAATATGTTATCAGTTAGTATAGGTACTGTTTTATGGTCTTCGATTGCCTTTATAATCGTGGTCCTCATTCTGGCCAAGATGGCTTGGAAACCTATTTTGGCATCCATCCGCGAGCGTGAAAACTCGATCGATGATGCCCTAAAATCTGCGGAAAAAGCCAGACAGGATTTGGCCAATTTGCAGTCGAGCAACGAAGAGCTTTTGAAAGAAGCTAGAGGAGAGCGTGATGCTATGCTTAAGGATGCTCGATCTACTAAGGACAAAATTATTTCTGAAGCAAAGGAGAAAGCCGAAGCTGAATATGGTAAGATTCTTAGCTCTGCTAAAGCGGATATCCGCACCGAGAAGTTAGCGGCTATTACCGAGTTGAAAAAGCAAGTAGCTGATCTTAGTATCCACATTGCTGAAAAGGTGATTCGCCAAGAATTGAGCGCTGACAAAAAGCAAAAAGATTTGATTGACAAGTACCTCGAAGAAGCAAAATTGAACTGATGCATCAGAATTCAAAAGCAGCCAAACGATACGCCAAAGCACTACTCTCTTTTGCCATTGAGCAAAAAGAACTAGAGACTGTTGCGGGCGAAATGAAGTTGATTGCTGATACTTGCTCAACCAGTCCTGACTTGGTTATGCTCCTCAAAAGCCCCGTTGTTAAAACGGCGAAAAAACGGACGATTCTCAACACAATTTTTGCGGGGAAGATCGGTGCGATTACCCTCAAATTTTTGGCATTAGTAACCCAAAAGAAACGAGAAGATCAGTTACCTGAAATTGCAAACGCCTTCCAGCAAATTTACCGCGAGCACAAAGGAATTGTAACGGCAGAAATCATTACGGCGGTTTCTTTGGATGAAGAAGGAAAGAAAAAGGCCTTGGCCTTTATTACCAATTTATACGACAAAGTAGAGCTTACCGAAAAGGTTGACAAAGAACTGATCGGTGGCTTCATTATACGCGTTGGTGACAAACAGTACGATGAGTCAGTAGCGCGAAAGCTGAATAATCTCAAACGAGAATTTTCAAAAACCCCATACATCTCAGAACTTTAATTAATACACCATGGCTGAAGTAAAACCGGCAGAAGTATCCGCCATCCTCAAAGAGCAACTTGCAGGATTCAAGTCAGAAGCAGAACTAGAAGAAGTAGGTTCCGTTCTCCAAGTAGGGGATGGTATCGCAAGGATTTATGGACTTTCCAGCGTTCAAGCAGGAGAGCTCATTGAGTTCGAAACTGGATTAAGAGGTATCGTTCTTAACCTAGAGGAAGACAATGTCGGAGCAGTACTTTTGGGTTCATCAGAAGGAATCAAAGAAGGAGATACCGTAAAGCGAACTGGACTTATTTCCTCTATCAACGTAGGTGAAGGAATGCTGGGCCGAGTGGTGAACATGCTTGGAGAGCCAATCGACGGAAAAGGACCTATACAAGGCGAACTTCTCGAGATGCCAATTGAGCGTAAAGCTCCTGGAGTAATATACCGGCAGCCAGTAGATGAGCCATTGCAAACGGGGATTAAGGCGATTGACGCCATGATTCCAATAGGCAGGGGTCAGCGTGAGTTGATCATCGGTGACCGCCAGACAGGAAAGTCAACCGTAGCGATTGACACCATCATCAACCAAAAAGAATTTTTCGATCGTGGAGAGCCCGTTTTCTGTATCTATGTTGCCATCGGGCAAAAAGGATCTACGGTAGCTCAAATCGCAAAAACACTTGACGATGCAGGAGCACTTGATTATACGGTAATCGTAGCGGCAAATGCATCAGAGCCTGCTCCTATGCAGTTCTTGGCACCATTCTCAGGTACAGCCATCGGTGAGTTTTTCCGTGATACGGGAAGACCAGCTTTGATTGTATTCGATGATCTTTCTAAGCAAGCAGTTGCGTACCGTGAGGTTTCACTTTTGCTTCGCCGCCCTCCTGGACGTGAGGCATACCCTGGAGATGTATTTTACCTTCACTCAAGACTACTCGAGCGTGCAGCAAAACTCATCAACAGTGACGAAATCGCATCACAAATGAACGACCTTCCTGACTCATTGAAAGGAAGAGTTAAAGGTGGCGGATCATTAACTGCTCTGCCAATCATTGAGACTCAAGCAGGTGATGTTTCTGCCTACATTCCTACTAACGTAATTTCGATTACTGACGGACAGATCTTTCTCGAGTCAAACCTATTTTTAGCGGGTGTACGCCCTGCAATTAACGTAGGTATCTCGGTATCTCGTGTAGGAGGTGCAGCCCAGATTAAGTCAATGAAAAAGGTTGCAGGTACATTGAAGCTTGACCAAGCTCAGTACCGTGAGCTAGAGGCTTTCGCCAAATTCGGTTCTGACCTTGATGCAGCGACCATGTCGGTTCTGGGAAAAGGAGCGCGTAACGTGGAAATCATGAAGCAAGCTCAAAACTCTCCAATGACGGTAGAGAAGCAAGTTGCCATCCTCTACTGCGGAACGAAAGGACTTTTGAATAACGTTCCCGTGAATCGCATCAAAGAATTTGAAGAAGAATTCCTTCACTTCATGGATGAGAAGCACAGAGATATTTTAGATACACTGAAGTCAGGTAAATTGACGGATGAGGTTACCAGTACTCTTGTAAAAGTAGCCGCCGATCTAAGCGAGAAGTACATCAATTAGTTTCTCTTTAAAGAAAGCTTAAGCACAAATGGCAAATCTTAAAGAAATACGATCGCGAATTACCTCGGTAAATTCAACCATGCAGATCACCTCTGCCATGAAAATGGTATCGGCTGCAAAATTGAGAAGAGCTCAGGAAAAAGTGACTCGAATGCGTCCTTACGCTGAAAAGCTACAGGAGATTTTACAGAACGTAGGCAATTCGTCAAGTGTAGCTGAGAATGT